>Ga0209318_1001652_pt1 | contig 13057 bp, 7 predicted proteins | sample RifGroE1_FD_183999 | JGI IMG/M metagenome (GOLD analysis project Ga0209318, IMG submission 183999) | Groundwater microbial communities from Rifle, Colorado, USA - Groundwater E1 (SPAdes) (version 2) | ecosystem: Environmental > Aquatic > Deep subsurface > Groundwater | place: Rifle, Colorado...
CATAAATTAGACAACCTGAAGATGCTACAAATCCGCTTATATTATACGTTGGAAGTACAATAAACGCTCTAGTCAGGATAATGAACTTATTACCTGTACTGTCGAGGTTGCCAGGAATTAAATTTGCATAAACACTTGTAATATCCCCACCATATCTAGTTGTATTCTCGACTTTTGACAATACTACTTCGCCATGACTTACAACACTTAAAATGCTGGTTAAATCATGTCCCGATATATCGGCATCGCTGGTATATTTAACAATAATATATAAATATTGATAGGTATTTGTGTTGGTGAATGAAGTCACCCAACTTGTTATAGCTGTGAGCGCAGTACCTTTTACATTAGTCCCATATACAAGGAAATAGTATCCACTCTTGCAAAACAAGTTAGCAACTAACTTGGAATCTAATACCTCATTTGCTCTAATAATACTAGCGGTGATTGATCCGTCAGCAGTGCTTAATGTTCCAATCGTTAACGTAGTATTAGACTCTGTAATTGCACCTGATAAACTATCACCGACTAAATCATTAATTTTACCAATCTGCCCTCTTACTGCCCCACCTATATTTTCATAGGTTATTCCATCTGCACCAACTCTACCGTCAATTACCTCAGCATCTCCAGTAGTACTTCCTTCTGCTAATGTTGCAAGATTTGTTATTCTTGCGCTTTCTAAAGCCAGATCTACTTGTCTTGCTTTTGTTGCTAACTCAGACGTAGTTTCTGCCAACTGTTCATTAATAGCACTAACAATATCAGTTTTAACACTAGTATTTAAATTAGCTAAAACTCCAACTTTATTACTATCATGATCATCCAACCTAGCCTTTAAATTCGCATACCCAATCCCTAATGAACTAACTCTTGCATTTTCAACTTCTTGTGTAGTTAAACTTCCAGCTCCACCAGGAACACTTCTAAATGCTTCTACTTTTGTCCCTGCTACAACTCCTGAAGTTAAAGTAAATGAATTTGTACTAGTCTCAGTATAATTTACTCCAATAATTTGTTTGATTCCAGTAACATACACCATCAATTGATTTACACCAATTAAATATGGAAATTCAGTCAATGTAAATAATGTTTGATTTTCTGTAGCTGTAAAAACTTGGCTATCGTTTACTCCATATCCTCCTGCAAAAGTTAAATCTAAAACATATGATTTTTCAAATTCTGAACCATTGTATCTCCACATTGCATTATTCGATGTAAGTGCATCATCTATTACTTGATAGGTGTCACCTAAAATATTACCAGATGCAGGGAGAGATGTTTTTCCGGTGACAACTCCTTTAAATTTTACATATGAAGTTGAATATGTATTTTGACGATTTTCTTCTTGTGATTCGCGAACACCTTCATTTTCAATTCTTACATCCTCATTAGATTCTCTAATTATTTCTGATGAAAGCCTAATATTTTCAGCATTAATTGTATTATTATTTTGTGCAATTCTCAAATTCTCTGCAATTATTCTAGCTGATTCTGCATTATTTCTATTTATTTCAGCAGGTAATCTACCATCTTCTGCACTTTTTCTAATATTTTCTGCATTTACTCTAGCAACTTCAGAATTAACCCTAATTCCTTCATTAATAATTCTTGCACTCTCATTTTGTACTCTCGTTGCCTCACTTGCTACAACATTTGCACTACTAAGAGATGCCTCTGTTGCTATTGCAATAATATTCATATCATTTAAATCTGTTCTTGTGATATTGGCACTTAATATAGAATTATCTAAATTTGATTTTGTAGAAATTGCTGTACTGTTACTTGAATCTAATGCTATTTTTGTATTCCCACCATTTGTATTACTTGAATCTAATAATACTTTTGTTTCTAATGCAGTAGTATTTAAACTTCCAAGATCATTTTTAGTTGCAGTAGCAGTTGCGTTAATTGCTGTTAAATCTGTTTTTGTAACTAATGCAGTTGAATTAATGTTAGTTAAATCTGTTTTTGTTGCACTTGCTGTTGAGTTTGTTGAAGATAATGTTGAATTGGTTGAAGTTCCTGTTGCGATACTAGAATTTAAATTTGCAAGAACTGTGGATGCGTTGCCAATACTATCTGCCACTTGCTGAAATGTCTCTGTGGAACTACCATCAACAGATTTTGTATACACCCTATCAGCAGGTATTTGAATAATTCCACGACCTTGATAAGATGCTAAAACCGTTTGTCCGATTTCAGAAGAATTAAAAGTAATTATAGAATTTAAATAATTTACATAAAAAGAATTAATCGATAAACCCGTAATTATTTTAGATTCATTGTAACAAGCAATAGAATATATAGAAGTATTATTTGGATTTATTGTCCATGTTCCAGATATTGTTGCTACTTTTGTACTCCCTACATAATCTGTTATTAATTTTGATTGTCCTGAACCAGTTCCACTTGTGATAGTTATTGTGAAATTATTATATCTGTCATCAACAACCGAAGCACTAGAGGTCAATGTAATTGTACTTGTTGCTCCTGCTTGTGCTGTACCAACTAATACAGCAGTTACACCATAAAATTCACTGCCAAGTTCATCGAGAACTATTTTACTATCATTAGAAATTACACATAAGTCTTGTTTACTAATCAAATCTTCTCTTAATTCATACAAAAGTGGGTTATTAAATTCAAATGTCATTTATTTCTTTCCTCCTTTTAATATATAAAAGAGACAGAATCTAATCTATCTCTTTTTTAAACATTGATATATTATTTATTGATTTTTATAATTAATTTATTGATTTTCATGCAAAAAGAATCCACATTGCTATGGATTCTTTTCTTTGAATATGATAAAATCTTACTGCATGAATTCAAATAAATATCTCTTAATTGGCTTGTTTCAGCAAGCCTTTTTCTTTGCTCTTTTCTAATGTTAATAATATTTGATTAATAAATTTAAAAATATTGTCTCCATCAGGATTATATTCTAAAATAGTATATCCTTTACTTAATAAATATTTCTTTCTATTAGTTTCATAAACAATATCCAATCCAATATGATTATTTTCATTGCATTCAATTGCGATATTTTTATTAAGAACAAAATCAATACGATAATTTCCACATTTTACTTGTTTATGTATTTTACAAATATTCTCTAAGCTATTATGTAAAATATCTTCTAATTCAGTTTGTTTATATAATGAGTTATTTCTATTAACAATAAGTAAAATTTCATTTTCTGGAATTTTTAATATTTGTAATAATAATATTTGTTTTTCAATACTTGTTCCAGATAACTTACATATTTCAATTATTCCGTTTTTATTATATATGAATGTATTTTGTTTTCCACTATTGGTTTGTAATTTTTCATTCTTGCGAAATTGTTCTAAAATACTTTTGTGTCGTGAAAAAATAATTTTAATACTTTTATTAGTCGAATACCCTAAAATTTTCATCAATTGTGAGGATGTCATATAGATATCTTTATCATCAATATAATATTCATAACCATCAGAACTTACTATTTCCATGTGTAATTTTCCTACTTTCAGTTTTAATAAATAAAATTAATATATAACAAAATTAGAAGAAGGGGATAATTAAATTTCCCCACTTCTCTATTTACAATCCATAAAATAACAGTAATCAATGTAAAACACCATTTCTTACATCACTATACCAAACCATCAATCCCTTCTCCTATTATTATACCATAATTACAATCTCACATGCCCTAACAAAATCAAAAGCATAAAGCATATGTATAGGAGACAATTGAAAAAACCTTATAAAATATTATATCACTATTACATATGAGTTGTCAAATATTTTTATTTATTGGTTTATAAAAATTAAAGAATTAATTGGATTTATTCCAAGAATATTTATTAATATCAATTACACTTTGTTGTTCAATTTTATCCCATGAATACTTAAAAATATCAATTTTAGACTGTTCATTTTGAGCAGTTTCTTTTTTATTATCTGTCATTTTGTTTTCGCCTCCTTTCTTAATTTTACACAAAGAAAAGACCTGATTAAAGGTCTTTTTACATTATCATCAATCATACACCACTAAAAAGATATCTTACAATTTGGTAAGGCATTCTCTAGAGTTTCTTTCTGAACAGATGTTAATTGATTGCCTGACAATATTAGAGATTGTAAATTTTCTAATTCAAGCAATCCACTTACATCACTTATGCTATTTTGATTAAGATATAGAGATTTTAGTGCAGTTAAATTCTCGAAACCATTTGTATTAATGATTTTATTATTCCCTAATTTTAGAGATCCTAAATTAAATAAGTTCTCTAATCCAGTTACATTTACAATTTTATTGTTGCTTAAATCCATGATATTTAATGAAGTCAATTCTTCTAAGCAACTTGTATCTTCAATTTGATTTTCTGATGCCCCAAGTCTAATTAATTTTTTTAAATCACTCAACGCACTGATATCGTTTATTTGATTTTCATTTAATAAAACAAATGTTAAATTAGTTAAACAACTTAACGCACTAATATCCTTAATATGATTTTGAGACAAATGTAATGTCTGTAAATTAATTAATTCTTTTAATGCGTTTATATCAGTGATTTTATTATTGGTTAGAAATAATGTTTCTAATTTGTTTAATCCTTTTAATGCACTTATATCAGATATTTTGTTATTTCCTAAACCAAGCATTGTTAAATTTGTTAATGATTCAATTCCACTAATATCTTCCACCATTTCTATCCCTGTTACGCTTAAACTAGTTATCGGCTCGACATCATTACTATATAAAATACCTGTTGGTTTATTAATATTTTTTCTCACAGCTTTTTCTAAATTAATATCCTTGAAAATAACTGGATAATTAGACATCATTACATTAACAATACAATTAGCAGTTTTTTCACCATCAACTGTAGTTACAACTATATTCGCAACACCTTTTTTAACTCCTGTTATTTTGCCATTTGAATCCACAATAACTAAGTTTTCATCACTAGATTTCCATAGCACATTCTTATTAATAGCATTGGAAGGGGATATTGTAGGTATTAATGTTTCGCTATTTCCTACATTAATCGATATTGTTTTTTTATTTAGGATTATCTTTGATACTTTTGGAGGATTTTTTATTGTAATAGTACATTTAGCAGTCTTTTTGCCATCCACTGTTGTTACTGTGATAGTTACTCTTCCTGCTTTAATAGCAGTAACCATACCGTTTAAATCAACTGTTGCTATTTTAGTATTACTTGATTTCCAAGTAACTTTTTGATTTGTGGCTGTAGTTGGGGTAATTGTTGGGACTAACGTCTCGCTTGAGCCTGTAAACATAGGTATAGTTTTTTTGTTTAAAATTACCTTCGACACGTTTACTGCTTTTGTTATAATAGAATTATTACCTATGTTGCTAAAACTCACATCGGAAGCAGATGATGGCAATACTGTTGCGAATATCAAAGATGCAGATAGTGCAATGACTGAAAATAATTTTAATAATTTCTTCATAGGAATTCCCTCCTCTGTAATTATATGTTATTATCATATACTAAAAAAGAGGGAATTGCAACTATAAAACCAACACAATATTATTATAATTACCAATTAATTAATTTTACCTCATCTGTAGTTAAACAATTTATAACCTGCTCTTTTAATTCTTTATACTTATTCAATTTGCTCTCTATAAACCTATTGGAATCTTGATATAATGTAATAAATTCTTGTCTAGATAAAGTAACCCATCCAACATCAATTGTATTCCATTCTACGGATTCTATAGTTGAATCAAACATAAATATATTCATTTGTCTATTCAAATTTGCTTGCCATTCTAAATCAAATTTATATTTATGTTTTATGGTTGTACAAATTGATTCAAATCCCCCAACAATCTCCAAGTTACAAGACAAATTTATTTCTTCTATTTTTGATTCTTGTTCTTCTAATAATATTGATGAATCAGTAATTGGATCATATATTGGTAATTCGTTAATTATTTTATAATTGTTGCTCTTTCCTATTAAATATGAATATTCCGTATCATCAAAATATAAAACATTTGTACCACAAGGAATATTTCGCAAATATTCATCAGAACTGGGGTAATCTATGCACTTAATCCTTCCTTCATAATTATAAAACACATGCATTAGAATATAATTCTCCTTTCTTATACAGGGTATGCAATTAATGTAGCTTTAACTAAACGAGTATAGTGACCAGAAGCATCTGGCCCACCTCCTAAAACTATTCTATCCCCTGAAGATAATGTAAATGTTGTGGTTCTATATGTTACAGCAACAGTATCATATAATTGTATTGATTTTTTATAGGCATATGGCGAATCGTACAATGATAAAAATAAATAAGCATTATCAGAACTAATAGACGTAAACATTGTAACTTCTAATGCAAAAGTTGTTCCTGCAAGCCAAGTCGAAGGAACTGTATAAAGAACATTATTTGTGGTTAAATTTGCTCCTAAAGTCAATTCTGTAGATCCATGAGTTAAATATTTAAAATCTGATGCATTATATCCAATATTTAAATAGGACGAATTATCTAAATGGAATAATGGTATTTGAACTTCTGGAACAATACCTTCGGCATACACTTTTGCAGAAGTTATAATCCATTGTGATAAAATATCCTTTGAGCTATAATATGTTTGAAATATTGCATTAAAATCATTTCTAACAATTATAGAATCGGTTGTCAAACTAGATAGAATTGGAGAAAGATAAGTATTTAGAGCATCAAAAGCATTAACATAGGCTCCATATAATGTAGTCATTGTTGCTGATGGGTATAAAAGAACTTGTGATTCAGATGATGCTAAATTTGTCTTTTCTACAACTATAGAATCCCATCTTGGTTTTAATACTCTTACTTTTTCTTCCTTTTTAATTTTGTTGTCATTTGATATATCACTTAATTCTTCTAATGCTAAAATAGCGTCTGTTTTTGCCTTGTTTGCTAATGCTTTCGTTATGTTCATTGCAACATCATCTGTATATTCTGTATAATAAATCCAATCAGAATCAACATAACTTCCAGTTAATCTTTCCACTATACAAATCTTAAAATCCGAATTAGATTGTTGTCTCCACAAATCTTGAACATTATAAGGAGGTTGAGGAATTCCTACAAATATTCTTAATTCTGAATCTAGCGATCCTTGTGATTTTGAAGCATCTGACAATACTTTTATTACATCTACATTATCTATTAAATCCCATAAGTATGAAGAAGAAAATCTATAAGCATTACCTTCAACTACATCATAAAATAAATCACCAACATGATATCCTTTAATTGTATTTGTATCCCATCCAATGCTTGGTAAATTAGTCAATAATGGAGCATAACCATAAAAATAGCACTCAATTTTACTATCTACACTTTGACTCTGGAAATTAGTATTATCAGCATTATATAATGTATCAGCAAATAATTTTAAAGATGTTGCTATAATAGCATTTGGTTTAGAATTGTCAATTTCCAATGTTGATACTTTTGCTATGAGTGCTGTTTTCGTAGTTTGTAAACCATAATACCATGCTTGAATAATACTAATTTGAGGTGCAGTGATTGATTTAGGTACTGACAAGTTGATCCAGTTGTTCAATTCCAATTGCAATGAATTTAAAGCATCTTGAAAATTTGTCTTTTCATTAGGACTTATATCAGTCAATCCTAATTTAGTGGCAAGTTCAATTAGTGGTTTAGATTCTTCAATCACTAAAGCTAAATCAGTTCCAAGTATAATAGAATCACTTACACTAATTGTAAATGTGTTAAATGAACTATTAATTTTTAACCCTAATGCAATAATTGCTTCTGTCAATCCTGATATTGAATCTCCTATATAATCTCTTGCAATAACCATTAATTCTTCAAGCAATGCAATTTTATTATCATAATATAACTTAAAATAATTAATAAAAGTTGCACTTACAATTGTTGAACTTGTTGTTAAATTTGATAATATAGGACTAATATAAGAACTTAAATTAGAATATGCTGTTTGATAACTTGATAAAAGTGTTGCAACGTCAGGATAAGTAGAATTATTCCAATAATTTGTCTGTACTTCTACTGTATTTTTTTCACTTACAATTGCATCCCAATAACTTTTTACTGTTTTCTTTTCTTTTGATGTAACAGTTGTATTGCTTGCTACTTTTGTAATATCTACCATAACTATATCTCTATTTGCTTTTGCCATTTGAACTGCCAAAGTTGCTTCTGCTGAAATTAATGTTGTTCCTACAGCAATTCCTTGAGGAGTTCCATCTACTATTTTAGTATTTATATCAGCATATGGTGCTTTTTTACCACTGTCATAAAACACTTCTAATGCTGTCCCTTTAAATAATTTAGGTATTCCAACAAAAGCAAAAGGAAATCTACCTGTTCCTGTGTCAGTTCCTGTTCCTCCACATCGAATCATTGCATTTAATAGATTTTGATTCCATCCAATTGAATTATAAGATGTTAACGTTACGATTACAGTGTCATCTAGTGAATTTAATTTTGTTGTTAGTGCATCTCTATCTGCATCGCTAGTATATGTGTCATAAATATGAGTATGTTCAGTTATTACAGATAAATCTTCTCTACTAATAACTGTAAGCAATAGACCAGTACCAGAATCATCACTCGCACTAATACTCTTTTTATTGATCTTAAATATTCTACTTTTATTAGATTGATTACCTCCTGTTCCACGAATATATAATTCCCCATCAATAGAATACTCAGCAGTTAATAGATTTATTGCATTGTTTAATGCTAATTTCGTACTCATTACTAATTTAAATTTATTAAGGAAAGTTGTTCTTTGCTTGGATGTTATTTTTAATCCTTTTCCTGCATAATTTATTAATGGCAATCCTACCCATTTATTTAATTCAACTTGTAATCCATCAACCCCACATGAGGCTACAGTTCCAGTAAGTGAATTTTGATAATTATTTATTAATGTTGTTAATTCTATTGAAACTGTAAAACTATTAGCGATTTTAATTACATTTGCACTTTGTGTAAGAATAGTAGCAAAAGAATCTCCTAATGAAACTGACTCGTCATATGTGATATAATTATCTTTTGCAAAAGTTTTTATGTCCATTTGCATTGAAGTAATTGCAACACTGACTTCAAATAATTGTTGATCTACTAAAGTTAATTCATTATCAATTTGTACTTGAGTTATTAAAGCAGTTAATATATCTTTTTTAGTTTCTGCTATTTTAAGTTTTTTATTTATGTCTACTCCTTTACTTGGTTTTATTGTTATTGGATAATCTGAGGAATCTTGATTTAGCCAATCACTTACAGAATTTAATGCAGTAGCGATTGCACCAGAATTTGAAGTAGTACTAATTTTAAAATAATCATCTTTTGCCTCGTTTAATTTGTCATATAATATATTATCATCACCAATTATTACCAATAATTCATCAGCAATTGCAATAATATCACCTGATTCGTCTTCTACTTCTAATTTCAATTGTTGTAATACATTGTTCGCTTCATCCTCTGTAATTTCACCTACTGTAATATAAACATTAACTTGACCTTGAAATGCAGATAATGCTGTATTTAATTCAGTGATTTGATTCTCCACATATCTTTTTCCATCGTCTTGACGAGCTTTTGCCATTGCATTTAAAAGAATTGATTTTGTATTTTCTACATCTTCAAATAATTCCTTTATTTTTATCCTTTCATCTTCTGGACTAGAATCACTGATAATAGCAATTGGATAAATTAATGGAGGTGTTGTTGGGCCAATCCAATTTGCAACTAGATATGTTCCTAGGGCAGTTAGAGCAACTTGATAATTTGTTTTTTCATTCACATCTGGTAAATCAAGAAATTCTAATTGAGTAGCGATATTGATTACATCTAATGATTCTGCAATTAATTTATCCAATGTTAGCCTCAATGACTTACTTTCTATGAGTGTTATCCAACCGTCACTTCCAAATCTAGTTAGGTCTATTTCTAGATTTAAGAGAGAACCATTTAGTTCTTCAATTTGTTGGTCTACATATTCTGTGGCATTACTTTGAGAACTGTCCCATTTTAGTTTACTCAAATCTATCAATTCAACATATGACTCTGTACGATATAGGTAATCCGCTAACTTATCTCTTGCTGATTTACTTTTTTTAATATCTGAAATAGTTAATTTAATTTCTTTATTCTCAAAATTAAAACTTGCTTTGGTAATTTTAGACGAAACATCTAATCCTAATTGCTCTTGAATAATTGCAACTGTATTACCAACAACAATTTTCTTATGATTGCGTTGTTCGCTAATTACCTCTAAGAAGTTTACGATGTTTATCTCTATTAAAGGTTGAGGAATCTTACGATCATTTAGTTCATCTATGGCTATAAAATACAAATCTGTATCAAGTGTACAGCTCTCATTTGTATATTCTCCGTCTATCTCGAACTTAATTTTTTCTTCTAATAATTCTGGGGTAAAAAAATTAGATTCTGACAAATCATTTTGTAAACTAGCAATATCAATATCTATTAATGCAATTTGTGCATTTATTGCATCTATTTCAGATTGCTTTCCTTCAGGGCCATCAATTGATGCTTGTAATATAACTTTTTCAGCAACCAAGGTCGTTGTACTTTGTCCATTATTTTTAGCATCTTCAATTAAATCATCAATTTCCTTCATTGCGTCAGTTAATATTTTCATTTCATTATTTAATGATGTTAATGTTATTTGCAATGCTGACAATTGTGCTAGTAAATCAGTATGAACTAATGCACTTTGCGTTAATGCTATCTTATAATCTAAAATAGCATTGCAAAGTTCGTCACTCATCCAATCGCTATGACTGGTAATATTGCCTAGTTCATCCCTAATAAATGGATATAGAAAATAACTATAATCTTCAAGGAATGGAGTATTGATTGGATTGACTCGTTGAATTGACAGGCCATCTTTACCATATACACTTAATCTTGTACAAAAATCTTCATCGTCTTCAGTTTGAGTAATTGTGCGGAGGTAATTCTTGTTTGTTAATCTTAATCCGTCATTTACTCCAAATTCATCTGTTTCGTAAAAATTAACTACTCTATTTTGTGTATCATATTGAGCAAGAATTTTGAATTTATCAGATATTTGATTATTTATAAACTCTAATTTTGTTCCAGTAATGCTCTCAAATGTTCTATATACGGTATCCATGGAAGTTGGAATATTTCCTAGCGTCCATCCTGTCCCTTTAAGAATTCCATCTGTAGTTACAGAAGTAGTAATTTCACCAACAGTTACATCTCTTGTAAATCCATTCATAACTTCTGATAATTTAACAGCACTCATATTTAGATTACGAATTCTCTTATAATTTAATTCATTTTCTAAAGACACACAATTAACTTCTAAATAATCAGAATCGTCATCTGACGTAGGAACTGGACTGGTAATTACAAACCATTGAATATAATCACCTAGAATAAATTTGATCAAATAACGATTACGAAGTAAATCAACATGAGGATTACGAACTAATTGATGATGTTTATTAATATAATATGGTAAGGAGAATGATAATGTATCTAAATCATCTATATTTATTTCTAGATTAGGAAAATATTCTTCAGGAAGATTAGCTATTTTTATTCCAGTTGGTTTATGTAAAGATAGTTTTGGAGTTTGAAGTTTTGATGATAAATCTATATTACTATACATTTTTTCTCCTTTCGAGAATTAAATTTTAATTAGAGAAGTTTAAACTGATATTTAAATTGAATTTTACAAGTTCCAACAATTTGGATGTTATTTACTCCTCGCTTCATATTGAGAAATATTCCATTATGATTATCATATCTGTAAGTATCTGGAATTGATGTTGAAATATCTTGATGTTCATTATCAATTATTAATTCTTCATTTGCAGTTAGTGATGTTAAAGAAAATTCTATTCCACCATCAGATAAATTTTTTATGGCAATCTAAATCTCCTAAGTTTTCAAAAATTATTGTAGTAGAAACAGGATTTGTGGAAAGATCGTAGAGGTCAGAAATATAAATTGGGGAGTAAACAAAATTTGAATCACATACGAACTCTACATCAATATATCCCATTCCGTTACCTGTGTGCATTAAATTTGAAGCATTACTGCACAATGCGTAATATATATAGTCTGGATTTGAAGAAAAGATTAATGGGGCATAAAATTCTGTACGCAACCATCTTTTAACCTCTCTTAATTTATTTTCATCAAATATTTCAGTAAATGCTAAAGAACATTTTATTATTCTTGATGATTCTTCTATCCCTTGAAAAAATGGAATTGGATTATTTCTTACCCTTGTTTCCATTATTGTTCTGTCTGTGATAAATTGTTCGCTATATAATCCTGATTCGACATGGGCGTTGATTATATCAAAATCTTGTGAATTAATGTTATTGAAAAGCATATAAAGGGATTCTGATATTGGCATTTATTTTACACCTCCAATTGTTATAAAGTAGAGAGAAATTATTATGAGTAACTTCTCTCTACTTTGATTATTATTTATTTTTTAATCATTTTTACTAAATCTTTATAAACTAATTTTACTACTTCTTGTGCTTGCTCCCTTGTTGTACCTTTTGGGACTGTAATATTAAAAGTTGGATTTAGATTATTAGTAGTAGTAGCAGTTGTTAGATTATTTGCCAATTGTGGCATTTTAAATGGTTGTAATGATATATTTGGTAAAATAGATGGCATATTTTTAATCAAATCCATCAATGAACCATTGATTCCTGTTCCATTGGCATAAGAAGGGATATTTAGGAGTTTCGCTTTGTTGAGGAGTGATTCAGTTTCATTGTGAGAATACACTTCTGAATCTTTAGGTAAATTTACTAATTTAGGGCCACTATTGTCTCCTAAGAACATTTTACCACTTGGAGTTTTTACTAACTCTCTTCCACCAATTCCATCATCAATTATTGCCAATCCACCAGGATGAGATTTTGTACCTGATGCATATTGAGGCGTATCTATCAAATCAAGTTCTTTTGAAGCAGATTTTATCTGTTTAATAGTATTGATTATCGCTTGA
>Ga0209318_1001654_pt1 | contig 13053 bp, 17 predicted proteins | sample RifGroE1_FD_183999 | JGI IMG/M metagenome (GOLD analysis project Ga0209318, IMG submission 183999) | Groundwater microbial communities from Rifle, Colorado, USA - Groundwater E1 (SPAdes) (version 2) | ecosystem: Environmental > Aquatic > Deep subsurface > Groundwater | place: Rifle, Colorado...
TAGATACAAAAACTTCGGCATAACACCCGAAAAATATGCTGATATGCTTTTGGCGCAAAAGGGTAAATGCGCTATTTGTGGTAAAAAAGAATCCCAAATAGTCTTTGGCAAAATTAAAAGCCTATCGGTTGACCATTGCCATAAGACCGGCAAGGTTAGGGGCTTGCTTTGTAGTTGTTGCAATTTACTTTTAGGACAGGCAAGAGACCATATAGGAATTTTAGCAAAGGCCATTTTTTATCTAAAAAGGCACAAAGGGGAGTAAAAAAGCTTTTTTGTCTTGCTTTGTTAGGCTTTTTATGGTATAATAGAGTAGAAATCGAAGGATTTATTTGAAGTCTGCATACATAAAAAATGATGATAATGAATTGATTAGCTGTCAGGGCTGCGGCAGGGATACCCGCGAAATATCCGGTTTTTGCTTTCGTTGTTATCCGTCAGAGAATTACAATAAATCGGCCTACCAAATAAATGATGAGGCAGACCGAAAGCCCTTACAAGTATTTTTATAGCTTTTTTAAAAGTCCTCTCGGATAGTATCCAGATGAGGCAAGGCCGTTAATCGGCCTGCAATTATTCTTTTATATTTACATAGAGCGGTTAAGACAAACAAGCCTTCCCCCGTGCTATAAACGCTAAAAAAGGCGAAATGCTCTTCAGTTGACAAAGACCGTCATAAGAAGGCCAAAGATTTTAATGAGTAACAAAAATTTGTGGTTCACCTCATACTGTATCTTTGGGACGGAGCGCAGCCAAACAGATAACCAATCCTTGCGCTTGAACTGAAACATTTATAATCAATGCTCACTTAATACATACGCTTTAGCTGTACAGATAATTGATATGCTTAAATCTGTGGCTAAAACTTCTTTTGTACATAGGCGCATACGATTTTATTTCAGCGCATACGATTATTAAATAATGGTCTTTTTTAACTAATAACCGCCCTTTTTTGTACTAATGCGCACGGCGCGCATACGAATTTTGAAAAGGCGCATACGATTAAACGGCAATGCAGGGTTTTGAATTTTCTTTGGCAATTTAATGGTTTTATCTCTTTAGCTTATGCGCCAAGTGCGCAAAAAGTTTGCTCCTTTTAAAGTTTAAATTGTTATTTTCCAGAAAATTCGCCTGCCTTGTTTCCGTTATAATCCCTGATGTTTAGACAAAATGGATTTTTCATAGACAGGGAATCAACCTTGTTGATTATATCCTGTAAAATCCGCTTAACTTCTGTTTGACAATCTTCAAACGCTGCACTGTCGGTATTGATTGTAATTTTAATGTCCATGTTTTTACCCTTTCATAAGATTTTACTGATTTTAGTTAAAAATAATACCATTGCCGCGATAAACACAGCGGCATTTTATTCTATACCGTCATATATCGGCGGTATAGTGTAAAAGGTTAAGCCGATATAACTTTAACTATTTTGGCTGTTTTCCCGATAGTCCAGCTTGAGCCGATAGACCTTGTTGTTCGCATAAGCAAAAAACAGGGTTTCCATCCTGTGGTTACGCCGATGCGGCCTCTAATCTTATCGTCGCCAAAATCAACCTCAATTCGCTTTTGGTTTTCGTAATATGGTATAAAGGCAGGGTTTAAATTGGAACTGTCGAACTTTTCACCATATTGCTGTTTTTTACTATCTAAATAAGATTGATAATTTTTCATTGTCTTTACTCCTAAAAATAAGATTATTAAAATAAGTTTATACTCAATACATCGGCTATTATCGGCAAAACTTCTTATTTGCATCAATACGGTCTTTTAAATACTCTATTGTTGCCTTAATATCGGGATTAAAAGAATAGATATATGTATCTATCTCAATTAAGGCTTTTAATGCTTTGGTTAATACTCTAACGGATTCGTTTGTTTTAATCATTGTAACACTCCAAAAAAGGTTAATAAGTTAATACTACTATATACTAATGCAAAGGCCATACCAATAATAATATATCGGCTTAAAAACTTAATAACATAACAAAAAACCAATTATTACAACAAAAACAAAGATAATATAAAATACTATCAAAAACAGGCCAAATGTTAATATAGACAATGTTGTTGTTTATTATAATCATAACAAGCAAAAACCTTATTATTAGTGTGATAAAATACAACACACGTTGATATTTAACAACAAATTAAATTTATCTATACACAAACAAACGCAAAAGTTAGATAGATACAAAAATATGGCTAATCTTCACAAATATCCAACAAAAGCCTTGCAAATGGCTAATTCCAGAGACCGACAAAGAAAGCATAAATACAATGTTCCTTATGGCTGGTATGATACAAAACTGGCAGAGCAGGGCGGGGTTTGTGCTATTTGTGGTCAACCCCCTAATGTGTATAGTGAAAACATATTAAGAGGTTTGCATATAGACCATAATCATAACACTGGACAAGTAAGGGACTTACTTTGCAGCCAATGCAATATAGCCATAGGACATTTAAGAGAAGATATTGTTGTATTGGACAAAATCAGGGCGTATCTATTGAAATGGGCTTAATTTAAGCTATGCAAAGCTTATGCCATGTGATTGTATTGGCCATGCAGAGATAATGCCTGTAATCAAGTCCTACGCTGCGTAGCGGCTATGCACAGGCGCAAGGGCTATGCAGGGCGTAGGTATGGATAACAAGACCGGGACGAGCAGGGGTGGACGGGGCACGATTTCTATGCCTTTGCCTAATTTTGGCTATGCGTATATTTTGGTTAGGGTGTAGGTAGTGCCTAAATGAGATAAAAGTTAATACGTCTCTTGAATTAAAATGGAAATATGGCTATAAAATTGCTATAAGTCTTTATTTTACGTTAAGCACAAATTGATATAAGTATGATTTTGCATAAGAATTACTATGGCCGTATTTTCCGGTAATTATCTTTGATATTTTTAAAATAATGCGGTTTTGGTTTTGCAATAAAAACATAACTTACGTTAAATTTGGTTAAATAAAAAGTAATTGATATAAGTGTAGTATTTACGTTAAAATGTAATAAGAAAGGGTGTAGGTATGGTAGCAGTTAATACGGGCAGGATAATGTGTAGTAAGTGTGGGTCTGACTGTACTGACCTTTATGGTCTAACTTTCAGTATTCCCGAGAACAGAATGAGATTAAACCATAAGGTTCAGCAGGCTGCTGACGACTTGGACAAGAATTATGGCCAGCACAACTTTGTCTTTTGTGTGAAGTGCAGTATCGCGGGCTTTGGGATATTACCAAAACAAACTATTAAACAAGACAAGAATCCAACTGTTTCGTCTGTGGTTGCAGATGCGGTTGAGCAAGAAATAGATGAATTAGAAAAGGAATTATAATATGAACCAAAGCAAATTTGGCAATAGTAAAACCAATATAACGAGTAGTTCTGGCGGTAGTTTGAGGCTGACTATTCCCGCTACTCCGTTTGTGCCGACAGTTGTGGACACTCCGTGTAGATATTGCAGGGTGCAGGTTGGTACTTCTAATACAAGTGCTGTGCGGTGTAGGATTGATTCTGCGGCTACATCTACGACAGGGGTAGCATTGCCAGCTTATCCGACATTGACACCTTATTCGGTTGATAATCTTAATAAGTTGAATTTCTTGGGCGGAACAGAGAATGATGTGGTTGATATTGAGTACTTCACATAAAGGATTTGTTTAATGGAAACAAAAACAATCACTAAGAATGAGTTGAACAAGATAAAGGGTGAGTTTCTAAAGGAATACTCTATTCTTTGTGCTAAATATGGCGTTTATGTTGTTGGGTTTGGCGATAAAATGTGCGAGGGTGAAGATATTAAACATATTACCACTAAGATTGTCTATAAACCCGATGGTAGTAGCTGGACTAAAACCGTACCAGAAGTGTTAAATGACCATTTAAGTCAATTTAGGTATTACAAAGGATAGACAATGCCTGATTTATCTGCTAATTTAGTAGCGCATTATCGCATGGACGACAATGCTGCGTCAACGGTGGTTATTGATAGTGCCGCAAGTCCAACTGATGGTACGTCAGTTCGCAACACATCTCTTATGCACGTTGACGGCAAGGCAGGTGGTGCGTTAAGTTTTGATGGAAGCAATGATTATGTTTCTACTACTGACTATTCAACTACGTTTCAGGCCGGTTTTAGTGTCAGTTTTTGGGCAAAGCCAACTGATGGTCAACCTGCCGGAACACAGACCTTTTGTGGCATAAATAGTCCTGATAGCTTTTATATTTTTCTGACAACGGCAGGAAAGATACTTGCGGCACTTATTAGTCCGACCGATATTACGGCAACAACGGACGCTGCTGTTTTTTCTAATGGCGCAAACAACTGGAAGCTAATCACTTGTGTATTTAACAAATTAACTACAACTACTGGCAATGTTGCCATATATGTAAATGGCGAACTATCAAAACAAGGTTCTAATGGGAGCATAACTTGGGCAGGTTGGAGCATATCTGGAAACCTTCCTATTGGTGCATACCTAACTATGCCAGCTACAATTTCTGCTAAATTTAATGGCTCTATTGACGATTTTAAGATTTTCGATAAAGCGTTATCTGCAACAGAAGTGTCTGGGCTATATAACGAAATAGTTCCGGTTAATATGAACCTATCCGAAGATGGTACAAGGTTGTTTTCACAGAGATAAATGGAAGCAGTAATAGAAAAACCGAATGTAAAGGCCGAAGATGTCCTAAGACATAACAAAAAGGGCAGACCTTTGAATATCTCTGCAAAGAAGCGCAATCGGGTCAGGGATTGGGACGGTAAGACCTCTGTATGTAAGAAGTTAAAGGGGGACAAGAAACCGCCTTTGAAAGGTTCTAATCCCTATGCCGACCGTGCGCCACGCAGGGACTACTTGGAAGCCGATAAGAACAAACTCGAAAGCGCATATAGCTTCTTGGTTAATCTTGGCTTGACAGAGGCCGAGATAAACAGGGCTTTCGGTTGTGCTTGTAATACATATATTTATCAGAAGAAAAGTGAAGAATTTGAGACTGCAAGAGGAACTGCTCTTGCCAAACTCGAAAACAAGTTAATGGTCAAGATGTTACAGGGTGCACTTGGCTATGACTATTCAGAAGAAGAAATAGTATATGACAAAGACATAGAAAATGATACTTGGGTTGAGAGCAAGAAAAAGGTTCAGCGCAAGCACCAGCCGGGAAATGCCAATATGTTCCTTGCCTTTATGTATAACAGATTCCCTGATAATTGGAAACAGAGTTCGGAAGTAGTTACAAGAAAAGAAGGTTATGATTCAGACCCAAAATTACGAGCCAGAAAAATTATTGAATCTCTCGGCAGAACAATTCTTGAAGGCGATACCGACAAATCCAAAGCAGAACATACACTTCAGGATGGAACTGCACAGTTACCTTACGACAGCGAGCAAACAGCAGAAGAACAAGTTCGTGGAGATGTGCAGGGCGAAACCGGCAATAACGTTCAAGGCAATGTTCTGGACGTTCCAGCCACGAGCGGACATTGAGCCGACAGGTGTACTCCCATTCATAACTTGGGACTGGCAGGACGAAAAAATAGATGAACTGAACAATACAATGCTTAACGGCGGTAAGGTTCAGATTGGCAAGTCAAGAGAAGTCGGTGCTACTTGGGTAGTATTGGGTTGTGGTCTTAATCTATGGCTATTTACTCCACGTAATATCGGTATGTTATTGAGCCGTAAAGAGGAGTGCGTAGATTCAAAGGGCGACCCTAATAGTTTGTTCTGGAAGCTGGACTTTATGTTGCAGAATCTTCCCGAATGGGTTTTGCCGGAATATGCAAGAACAGACAGGCATTTAGAGAACAAGTGGAATAATTCAGTTATCGGTGGTGAATCAACTAACGTATCTGCCGGTAAGTCTGGCCGTGTGAACTGGACGCTTGTGGACGAGTTTCCTGAAGTGCCAATGTCAGACGCAAAAATGATTGAGGCTGCGATAAGCGATACTTCAGCCTGTAATATATTTTTAGGTACGGCAGTATATAGAGCGCACCCATTTACACAGATGGGTACTCAAAAAGGCGTAAAGAAAATGTTCTTTGGCTGGTGGCTTCACCCTTATAAAGCTAAAGGACTTTACTGGTCGCCTGATATAAATAAGATAATTATAGAAGATGTCGAGTATTACCGCAAACTTGCACCAGCGGTATTCAATAAGATAGAAAAGGGGCAGATGGTAAAGTATTCGGACTTGCAAACCGAACTCTTTATGAACTATCCCGCTCTGGATATATCATTTAAGGCCGATGGAGGAATACCTAATAAGCCTAAATGGCGTGCGCCTTGGTACGATAAGACCTGCGAGCAAAGAACTGAACAGGACATTGCAACTAACCTTGACGGTAATGCAATAGGTTCTGGCGATATGGTTTTCCATTCTGGTACACTAAACCAGATGTTATCGACTTATGTAAGGCAACCTGATTATTGTGGCGAAGTTATATACAACGTCCACGATGACGTAGTATCAAATATAAAGCTGATTCAGGGCGGTCATAGACGATTGAAATGGTGGGGCGAACTTGGCGGCATAAGGCCAGTCCAGAACCATAACTACGTCTTGGGTTGCGATATATCGCTTGGTCAGGGACAGTCAAATAGTGTATGTTCGATATTTGATGTGGACTTGAGAAGGAAAGTTGGTATTTGGGCTGATTCCAATACTTTACCATCTGCATTTGCCGAACAGGTATATGCAATAGGTAAATGGTTGGGCGGTCAGTCTGGCATGCCATTGCTTAACTTTGAGGCCAATGGTATTGGTCAGGTGTTCTTAAAACGACTAAAAGAGATTGGCTATACTTTCCTTTGCAAGTCCAGTACGGAAGCAAAGGGCAGGCACGAAAAGAAACAAGTATTGGGTTGGTATTCTAATCCCAATAGTAAGTTGCAGTTGTTGTCGTCATATAACGCCGCAATGACAGCTTGTTTTCAGGGCAATATGGACACAAAGAAGTTCATTAACCCTGACGAAGATTCAATTCGAGAAGCCGAAGATTATATCTTTGACGGAAACAGACTTACTCCTTCATCTGCAATGGAAGATAAAGGGGGAGCTAAAGCGACCCACGGCGACCGTGTTGTTGCAGACGCTTTGGCCAACCTTGCGGCACAAGACCAGATGTTGGCGCATACTGCGTTTCAGGAAAATATCGCTGGCAGTATAGAATGGCGGCAGGCAAGAAAAAACAAACACGACAGAGAACAGAAAAATAAGGTAAAAATATGGTCGAATCTATAAATGTTGAACTTGTTAAATTAAACAATAGGGAATGGTTGGTTAAGAAAGATGGCAAAAACCTAAAATGTTCTTGCGGTAGAGATGTATTGGCCGTTTTAGAGGACGATAATTATACAAGAAACTTAAATTCTTGCGGAAGAACACAAATATGCCAGAAACAATAGATAAACCCGTTAAAGCAAACTTTGTAGAACGATTACAAGGCGCGATAAGTGCCTGCAAGGTAATGTCCCGCAATACAATTGAGAAGCAAGATAAGATGTTGCGCGTTTATGCCTCTGGATACTTTAACAAGGGCAATCCAGCGATAGAACACCCTATGAATATGATAGACAGGGCTGTATCTATTTTACTTCCGTATCTTGTTGGCAATAATCCTAAAGTAATAGTTGAGCCAAAATATAACATTAAGTATAAGCCTTTTGCTGATACGATTGAAAAGGCATTAAACAAGTTAATAAAGCAGATAAATCTTGCACAGAGAACTCTTGAGCCTTGTGTTCTTAATTCATTATTCTCGATTGGTATTACAAAGACCGGAACAAAAAGGGTCGATACTAAAGAGTTTGGTGGTAATCTTGTAGATATAGGTATGCCGTTCTGCGACGTGGTAGATAGGGTTAGATATGTCTATGACGTTACTGCAAAAACGAGAGAGCAGTATGAGTTTGAGGGCGATAGTTACTATCTGCCAACAAGAATGGCCAAAGAGATGTTTGGGGTTAAATTCGCAGACCAGATAACTCCCGACTTTAAACTGTATGGTAAGAACGACCCGAAAGAGATAGTCAATACAGAACACGTTTCATATAGCGAGATACACGACTATTCAGAGTTCTATGATATTTGGTTGCCGAAAGAGAAGTCAATAATAACCATACTTCCGGCTTATAAGGGATTCAATAAGATATTAAGAACGGTTCAGTATGACGGACTTGATACTGGCCCGTATGATGTTCTATTTTATAAATTATTTCCAGATACCACTATCCCGATTCCACCAATATATTCATTGATGGAACTTGACGCTGCCACTAATACTTTATATGCAAAGGCAAGAAGTCAGGCCGAGAGATTAAAGAAAATTGGAATAGGTGAAGTAGGAAGTGATAGAGACGCTGCTGAAGTACGAGACGCAGAAGATGGCGCGATGTTGCTTCTTACTAATCCACAGGCGGTTAAAGAGGTAACGCTTGGCGGTACAAATGCAGAAATATATAACTTCCTGCAATTTACAATGGGACAGTTCTCTGAACAGGGAGGTAATCTTAATACCGCTGGTGGTCGTGCCTCTGGCGCAGACACGCTTGGTCAAGAACAAATGTTGCAGTCAAATGCAGGCAGGTTCTTGAATATGATGAGCCAAAAAGTTCATACTTTCTCTGCAAGTATAGCAGAAAAGATACTTAATGAGATGCTCAAGAATCCGACAATGCAGATTCCGGTATCTAAAAAGGCTACCGAAACGATAGTTATATCGAGCAATTATAACAAGTATGAGATACCAGAAGATTTCCAATACGACCTTGATGTTGATATGTTCTCAATGCAACCTGTACCACCTGAACAGCGATACCAAAAAGGTATGCAGTTATTAAGTGGATTGGTATTGCCGACATTGCAGCAGACAGCGGCGCAGGGTATGCAATTAAACGTTCCAGTATTGATTAAGGAATTTAGCAAGTACATAGGACTAAATACTGAATCTTGGTTTAAATCTGCAATGCCTTCAGTTGAAGAAGTGCAGGCAGGTTCATATCAACCGGCGGAAAAGTTTTCTGGCGTAACTGACAATCGTATGGGTGGCAACCAAGCCTCAAATATGAATAATACTAATGTATCACAAAATTCACAATTCGCAAAGAATAAAGGAGTAGCATAATGAGCGGCGCGGCGACAGCAACTATAACTATGGCAGTAACAGGTCTTGGTGATTCTGTAACAAAAACAAATACAAAAATTATGACAGTCCCTACAAAGATGTACACTGGCTATACGGTTCTGACTGCGGCAACTACAACTGGATTAAATCTATTTGAACAAATAGACCCAGAGATGATTCTACTTGCAAAGATTTATGGTGTATATCTAAAGGCAGAATCTGGAACTATATTGATAACGATAGACACGGCAAGCAACGCAACACTTACTGCGTCAACGGCAGACCTTGTTCTTAATGAGGGCGAGGCTTGTTATCTACCAATAAATCCAGCAGGGAATCTTGGCCTTGTTCTTGACGGTCTGGCAGTAACAGATGCCGTTTCGTGGTTAATTTTAGCGAAAGCATAATATGCCGATATATTGCTTCTCTTGTTCTACTCACGGAACTTTTGACGCTGTTGGTGCTATTAAAGATGAAAATAATACGCACAAGTGTCCTGAATGTTCCAATATATGCAAGCGTGATTACGCCACAGAACTTAAGAGCAAGGTGGGAATAGACGCGCTTGAATCTAATGAACGATGGTCAAGGTCTATGGGTGTTATGCCGAACCAGATAAAAGAAGCAGAGCGATTGTATCCCGGCTCTGTTTATAATAGTCGTGGCGATTTATTAGTATCAAGTCGTCAGGACAAATTGCGGAAAATGAAGGCTCGCGGGATGCGAGAAACAGATAATTTTAATTATTAACTTGTAATTTAAGGGAAATAAAATGGCTGATGAAACAACAGAACAAGAAGTAACAGTAACGGATAACTCTGAAATACCGGCAGATATTGCGGCAAGTATGGACGAGATTTTTAATCGTGAACCAGAAACACAGTCAAGCGATGTTGCCTCTGCGGAGGTCGCGCCTGATTCGTCTGCGGACGAGAATATAGATTCTGCGGAATCAAAACAGGAAACCACTGAACAGGCAGAAGTTTCCAAAGAACCGGTCGAGACCGAAAAAGCACCTGAAACCATCAATGTTGAACTATTAGATTCCATAATTTCTGGAAAACAGAATGAAGTTAAGGCAGAAAGTCCGCAGGACATAAACCTTAACCTTGACGCAGATATTGTTGGCGTAGATGTAAAGAACGCTCTTGATTCTATTGCCAAAGAACTATCTGCCCAAAAACAAATGCTTTCCAGTCAGGCGGAAGATTTACAAGTTGAAAAAGAGCGACTTACAAAAGAACGAAATGACGCATTTACTTCAAGAATTAACAACCACTTTGACAAGTACACCAAAGATTTGCCTTCTATCGGTTCTTCTGAAAAGTTGAATGACCAGCAAGTTATTGAACGCAAGAGAATTTATGCTCACGCAGATATGGAAGCAAAATTGCGCAATATACCTATGGAACAGGCTCTTGACGAGACAGTTAAAATGTTCAAAAGTGTTGGTAGTGAAAAAGAAATTAGAACAAAGCTGATAACCGACCTCAATCAGCAAAAGGGTAGAATGTTAAATACCCCGACACGGAAAAATTCATCTCCGGCAAGTAGAACTTACCAGAACGAAGAAGAAAAGATTCGTGCCGAAATGGACGAGGTCTATAACAAAATTGGAATCGAAACTTAATTAAGAAAGGAAATTGGCTATGCCAGCTTCACTTAGTATTTCACAGTGCCTTGACCTTATCAATTCTACGAGAAGTATGTTCACCCCGGGCAAACTTGCTGCGGTTATGGGCTATACTCGTTATGATGCGATGAACGACTTGGCTAAATATAAAAAGACAACCACTGGTATTGATTATACCACGAATATCCAGCTTGAGGACGCTACTAATGGCGGCGCGGTTGGAATGTTGTTCCATCAGGACGTATCGAATATCAATGATACAGACCAGAAAGTTCGTTCTTATCTGAAAAGATATACGAACAACTGTACCTATGACCGTATTCAGTTGTCTGTCAATAAGGGCGACAAAATTAAAGAATACGATTATCTCAAGAGCAAGAAACTTGCTATGTACCGCAAGTCTGCTGACGATATTCAGAAGGCAAAATGGACTGTTCCTGCCTCTGCTTCTGATACTTTGAGCATTACTGGTATTCCGGGTTTCCTTACGCTTGGTACTGACAATACGGCTGGATTTACCGGTACTAACGGTAATTACCTTGATGGTGCAAACTTTGACGTTGGCGGTTTGAGTGCTACTACATATTCGCAGTGGGCTTCGTATTATGACGACCACAATGGCGCATTAGACGATACTCTATTTGACAGACTTGGCGATGCTTGCCGAGCAACAGACTTCCAAGCCCCGAATATGCCTAATGGTATGAAAATTGAAGGTGTTACCGAAAGTGTACCAACAAAGGTACAGTTCTACACAAGCAATAACGTAATCAAGATGGTTGAAAAAATGCTGCGTAATTCAGACGATTCAATCACCTACGACTTGGGCAAACATAATGGTAAGGCCGTGTATAAGAGCATACCGTTCAACTATGTCCAGTTGCTTGACACCGCAAACACTACGGTCTATGGTACAGACCCGATATTTGCCGTTAATTACGATGAACTGTTCCCGATTGTTCTGGACGGTTGGTATTTCGATGTTGACGAAGATAGAAACGCTTGGTCGAGTACGGTTATTACGCAGTATGTAAATCTGATTTACAATTATCACTGTTGCAATCGCAAAGCTTGCGGGTTTTTAATATCCCAGCAATAAGTCTTTATTGTATAAGGACTTATGATTATTAACTAATTTGGTAAGGCAAACTTTGTGTTGCTAACCGACACCCTACCATACAAGGGTTGTGTGTGGAGAAAAGAGTTTTATTATGGCAAAAGGTAAAAATAGAATTTGGGTTTTAGGGCAACCGGGCGGGATTCAGTCCACAAAAGCCTCTGACTGGTCGTTTATTTACACGACATCGACTACGAAAGATTCTATAAACAACATAGGCGATGTTGTTATTGTTCCGGGCAGGGGTATATTTGTGTACTCGAAGTCGTCTGCCGCTTGTTTATCTGGTCAGGGCTGCGAGTTCACTTATACTGGATATGTATCGTACACAGCATTTACTACTGTTGCTGCCGTTGACGCAACGTCAATTACAATTCCCGCTGCTACTCACGCAACATTGACTACTGACGAGTTGCGTAATGGTTTTGTAACTATTTATGATGGTTCTACAAACAACACGCAATTCAGGCAGATTATAGGTAATGATTCTGCTGCTTCAAATGCGGCATTTGTGGTATATCTTGACGGCCCGTTAACAGAGGCCATTACTACGTCAAGCGCGGCAGAAGTATATCAGAACCCTTATGCTGCTTTAAGGACTGGAACTTCTACAACTTTAGCAAAGGCCGGAATACCGTCAGTTAAGGTAACTGCCGCAAGTACATATTTCTGGTGTCAGGTAGGCAGAATACCGAGTTTCACTTGGATTGCTCCACAGAGTGGCGTGGGAGCGCAAGGCGGAATGGGTTGCTTCTGGCGACACGATGGTTCTCTCGAAAGTGCTGATACGGCACTTGCAGTAACTACTGCCACTTATGATTTGTCGCAGTATGCAGGCCATACAATTACCGGAACAGCCGCTGGTGTTGGCCCGTTATTTAGTTTGGCTTAAACAGTTTGATTTGGGGTGGGTTCGCACTCGCCCCTTATTTTAAGGAAATATATGGCAAGCTTAAGGTTAACATTCAGCGATGTTTATAAGGAAGTGGCTGACATTATGGGTTACGGAAGTAATCCGACCGGCCAAGACCTTATAGACGTTAAAAAGATTGTTATGCGGGCATATAGGCGATGGTTAATGCCTATCGATTCCAGCACTGGAAGATTATATCAATGGTCTTTCCTGCGGCAGACATCGACCCTGACCATAACTAATAATGTTGATACTTAT
>Ga0209318_1001657_pt1 | contig 13036 bp, 11 predicted proteins | sample RifGroE1_FD_183999 | JGI IMG/M metagenome (GOLD analysis project Ga0209318, IMG submission 183999) | Groundwater microbial communities from Rifle, Colorado, USA - Groundwater E1 (SPAdes) (version 2) | ecosystem: Environmental > Aquatic > Deep subsurface > Groundwater | place: Rifle, Colorado...
CGCAAACTGAAAGAAGAATATGACACTTTTTCTACTTCCCTAGAAGAAAATGAATCTAAACAACAAAAAGTAATTGATCGTTTACAAGAACTTTATGATTTACGCAACGCTAATAAAATAACTGACGTAGAAAAAGATGAATTAACAAGACTTGAAAACGTTAATACTGAATTACAACGTCAAATTGAATATGAAAAAGCATTGAAAGCTGTTAAAGGTGAAGCACTAGAAAGAGAAACATTAAAATTATCAAATAAAAAAACACTGAATTATAATGCTCGTAATAATATAGGTTATGTTCAATTAACTGTACCAGATGAGATACAAAACGGCATTATTGATGTAAAAGAATATACTACTGCTATAGATGAATTGAAAACTTCTTATGATAATAATGAAATATCAGCAGAAGATTATGGTAAAAAATTAGAAGAACTTGAAGTACTTAGAAGTACTCAGGTTACTGGTATAAGCGAATTAATAACAAAACTAGAAGAAGAAAACAAAAATTATGTAGGGGCAACTGAAGAAGGTAATAAGAAAAAGTTAGCTAATGAGGCTATAATTAAATCTGCGAAAGATTTTATTGTTGCATTAAGTGGTGAAGAAAATGCTTTAAATGCATTAGGAATTGCAACTTCTGATGGAAATAAAGCAACACAATCCTACACTCAATCCCTAGAAGAATTCAACAAATCCATAGATACCGCACAATCATCCCTTAAAGACCTCAATCAAATTCTTGAAGATAACGGTTCTCTTACCTCAGACCAAGTTCTTGACCTCCTAGAAACTTATCCAGAACTTCTCGATAAAATATCTAAAACCACTGATGGCTATAAAATTCAAGAATCCGCATTAGAAGACTTACGTAAACAACAAATTGCCACTGCATTAGATTCCATAACTTCTCAAATAACCGAAGCTGAAAACGTTAAAACTCAAACAGAAAAGAAGTTAGAACAATATGGTTTTGAGATACAAAAGCTAAAAGATATTGCATCTGCAAAAGCAGCACTTGCTAAACTTGCACAACAAGAAGCTCTAACTTATGCTAATGCATCATCTGGTGCTGAGACTAATGAGATGCTTCGTGAAAAGCGTTATTCTAGTGCTTATAAAAGTTCTTTAGCTTCTAGTGGTTATGCTGAATTATCTGAATATGAAAAAATAGTTGCAGAGTTAGATGAATTATCAAAGAAAAAAGGAGTATATACAGATTTACTCAACGATAAAGGTCTAGGGTTAGGTGAAGGTAGTTCTGGTGGTAAAGAATATACCCCCTCTACTGAGCAACAAGCCTTGTCTGATCTCTTAGCCGCAAATAAAATTAGCTATGAAGAATACTATAAAAGACTTCTTGCTCTAGAAAAGTCCCAATATTCTGACTATGCCAATAAATCAGCTTCTCAATTAGAAGATATGCTCCGTTCAAAAAACGAGAAGATTGCTAAAAGAACAGAAGAATATCTATCCCTTACAACCGAAATATCATCAACCAAAAACACAATCCTAGAAAACACTCTATCTTCCCTATCTGATGAATATGATGATGGTAAAATTAGTATTGACAAGTATATATCTTCTCTTGAAGCATTGAGGAAACAGGGTGGATTAACTGCTGAACAATTAAAGAATATTAATGATACTATAGAAGACCTCTCCAAAACTCAACAAGAATCTGCACAAAATATGGCTACTCAAATTATTAATATTCAAAAAGATATAGCACAATCTAATCTTGATGCTTTTAAAGATGCTTCTGATATTAGGATAGAAGGTTATCAAGCTGAAATAGATAAACTCGAAGAACAAAATGACCTTATAGACGAACAGCAAGAACGTCAAGAAAAGTTATTAGCTATTCAAGAAGCGCAAATTGCTTTAACTAATGCTCAAAATAATAAAAGCGTTCAAACATTAAAGAAAAATGCTGACGGGTCATGGAATTATGAATATGTTGCAGACCAACAAGCAATTAATTCAGCTCTAGATGATCTTAAAAAAGCACAAGAAGATTATATTGATTGGGAACGAAATGTTAGTTTAAAGAAACAAAAGAAATATTGGGAAGATTTAATTAAACAAGAAGAAGAAGCACAAAAAGAACAAGAGCGTTTATTTAATCTTCATTATGAAAATATTGAATTGCTTGCTACTGCTTATTTAGATACTCTTAAAACTATTTATGGTGATAAATGGGATGAAATTATTGCACTACAGGAAGAAAAACTACTTGCATTACAAACCACACAGGCAGCATTATTAGATGTTTCTGTCGCAAATTCATTAGCAAATTCAAATGCTTCTACTAGAAATGGTATATCTGATAATGATTTAGTAACTGTAAATCAAGGCGTTAATGGTAGAGCAGTTCAAGAAACTGTTGCCAGCATAGAAGCAAGGCAAAAAATTAGATTTGATGCTGCTACTGATGAAGAATGGAAAAAGAGGATAAGAAGAGAAACTGAAGCAGCTACAGGTAGACCAGCACCTTTTGATTTTGGTGGAGAAGCTTATGGCATTGGTTATTTACCAAAGAATATCATTAAACCTGAACGTGTGCTTTCACCTGAACAAACTGTCAACTTTAATAAATTAATTGCATCTTTGCCTAACCTTCTAAAGTCTATTAACATATCTAATATGCTTATTCCAAAGATAATTTCGCCTAATTTTAGTGGTTTGGTTAATAAAACAGCACAGACAGTTACGCAAGTATTTCAGATTGATAACTTGACTTTTCCAAATGTATCTTCATCTAGTGAAATTGAAAAAGCCATTTCTAATCTTCCACTTCATGCAAAGGTAAGAGCGTACACTAAATAAAAAATAAAACAGACTGATGGTACTTGGCAATATGTATACACTTATGACCAAAGTAAAGTTGATTCATTACAAAAAACAATATGATAGTAAATTGAGTAGCTATAATATATGGAAAGCATTGTGGGGGTGTATAGTAATTTTAGGATAATTTTTAGAGTTATGAAGAACCTACATTATTGTAGGTTCTTTTTTATGTGATTTTATACATCTTTCCAGACAAAATATTTCATTTTTATTTATAATATGGTATAATGTGATAGGTATTTTGTGATGGAGGATGAGAGATGAATACACCAAGGACAGATCAAGAAGCAAGAAAAGAATTGGATGGTAAAATAAATACGATTAAAGGGATGCTATTAGATATTAATACAAAACAATCATTATTTACAGTAAATTGGTTTCATGATAAAATCTTAATGAATAAGCATCATGAAATAGAACCAATTCTCAAAAAAAATATTAAAATTGAATCTGATAGTAATAAAAGAAAGTTGATATCAGAACAGTTAACTCAGATATCACAGAAAAATTGTCCTTTTAAGGTTTTAACAGGTGATGTTTTTCACATAAAATTTGGAGTTGGAGTTGGACATGAACTTAAAGAGCATCATTATGGAATTGTCTTAGCAAGAAAAGGATTAATGTTTTTAATTGCTCCTTTGACTTCTTCTCCACAAGATTATGGGCAATATAATTATTCTATAAAAGGATTAAATTTATCACAAAAAACAGACACAAGTTATGTAAGTTTTTGTCATATACGTTATATTCATAAAAGGCGTATAGAAAATATAATATCTGGCAATAATAAAATTGTTGATGTGAGGGTAAGTGATACTGTTGCAAATGAAATTTTAAATAACTATTTTGAAATTATTAAAGAAGGACAGGAATTTTTCAAATAATATTGACATATTATATAATATGTTATATAATCATTTTTATAAAGTAGTACTGGTTTAATTGTGGCGATGATTAAACCGCTAATCTTAGGAACATTAAAGAAGTGTAAAACCCTTGCGGAATGGCGAGGGTTTTACTTTATATCGGTGATTACAGACCTCCACTAATACTGGAGGTCTTTTGCTATGTCTGGAAGCAGGTCTTTACTACTTTTTTATGTCTAAATGTAACCCATTAAAACACAAATTTTATAACAAAAAGAAAGGTGAAAATATGAAATATGAAAATAATATTCTTGATGCTATTGATATTCTTATAGCAAAGCGTTTGGAAAATTTAAAATACAATTATTATCTTGATGGCAAAATTCTTGTAGATAATTTAGATGGTACATATGATGTACAAATCAATGGCGAAACAAGTGTATTAAAAGCTAGAGCAGAATTAACTTTAGTTGCTAATGATTTGGTGCTTGTATGTGTGGTTAATGGAAATTTTAGTAACCGATTTATAGATTTGATTAGACCATGAAAGGATGTGATATAAATGGCACTTACTACTCCCCTGCTTTTGCCAATAGTATCGTTCGATTCTACCCAATCTTATGAATTTATATTTAATTCTATTGGTGGTTCTCAGGTACTACGAAATAATCTTGAAATTTATAATAATTCAACTAATACTTTGGTGTATAATCAAAATATTGAAAGTTTTCAGTTTAAGCATACACTACCAGCTAATACACTTACCAACACAACAACTTACAAGGCAAGAATACGAACAGGAGATGTTTATAATAACTGGTCAAGTTGGAGTTCCTATAGTTTATTTACTTGCTATCAACCAGCAGTTGTAAGTATTACTAATTTAATTGGTGGTATTGCAAATAATCAGAACTATACTTTTACTGGAAATTATCAGAGTTTTGGAGATGATATATCTAGCTATTTATTTGTACTTTACGATGAAAATGGTGTACAATTAGATGTATCACCTATTACCTATTCATCTACTATTGAAGCAACTTTTGCGCTTCAAAATCAAACGAATTATAAAATAGAATTAAAAACATATAGCCAATCTGGTGTAACAATCTCTTCTGGTTTAATTTCATTTATGGCAGTTTACCTTGCTCCTATTATGGGTGCAGAATTACAATTAACTAATTTATCTACTCAAGGTGCTGTTGAAGTTGAGATAATAGCTGTTGACTATACGGCTACAGCTAGTGGGTATACATTTACTAGTTCTGAATGGATTGATTTAACGGTTTCAGGAGCTATTGTTAGTTTTGTGGAAGGGTTAAATACAATAAATAATAATTATTCTATCAAATTATATTTTAAAAATATTCCTACTTCTACTACATTCTTAAAAATTATTTCTGGATATGGAAATATTGAAATTAGCTATTGTGAAAATAGATTTCATGCTTGGCAAACAGCAATGGGATTGGTAAGTCATTTTGTAAATAATGCTGATATTACAGTAACATCTAGCGATATGGTTTGCTTAGAGATCAAATATATTGATGGATTGATAGATGTAATTGCGGAAATTTATATATAGAAAGGAGTGAATGATATTGTTTCTTATAAGTTTGGGCATTTTTGCATTTGATGATTATGGCGTTTTTATGACTAATAATGGAATTGGTGTTCCTACAAGTATCGAAGCATCAAATTCTATAATAGATGAAGTACATATTAAACAAGATACTAGTTTAACATTCACTTCTCAAAAAGAAAATTGGCTTCCTTCTACAATTGGAATAGCTAAATTTCAGGATGATTTACACTATGGGAATTTTACACTTTATTCTCAAGAAATTACTCATTTGAAATTCAAAAAGAGACTCACAAATTCTCTTCAGTGGATTACATTTTCTACTGTTGTGTTTGATAAAGATGTAACCACATATGAAACCATTGATCGTTTAATAGAAGCAGATGAAGAATATCAATATGGAATTTGTGCCAGTACAGATACAATTGAAGGAGATTTAAAAACCGCAACTATTACTACTTCATTTGATGGTATGTTTATATCTGATAAAGATAGTTATTATAAATTAATATATAATTATAATTTGGGAGATATAGTTTCAAATCAAGGTAATTCAATAATAGAGACTTTAGGAAGCGTTTACCCAACGATAATGTATTCGTCTACTAACTATCAAACAGGTTCACTTCAATGTATGCTTATTTCTGATACTACATTACTTGCTGGTGGAGCTATTGATATAAAAGTGGAAAAAGCATTGAGAAAACAAATTATGACTTTTTTGACTAATAAGAAAGCAAAATTGCTAAAAGATTCTTCAGGAAATTTTATGGTTATTTCAATAGTTGGAATGCCTAAATTAACTCCCCATAATGAGTTAAGTCAGCAGTTATATGATTTAAGTTTTGAATTTATTGAAATATGTGATGCAACTAATGAAGATTCGTTAATATTAGTAGATTTAATATAGAAAGGGGTTGTAAAAATGACTAACGAAGAAATTCAGGTTTGCTTGCAACCTACTCAAACTAAATATGTAAAATTAGAAATATTAGATTATCTTGATAGAATTGTAGATGAACTTTCTGGAGAAATTATAGATGGAAGTTATAATATAGATACTAATTCAGCGATAAGAAGAACATGTAATATTGAGTTTAAATTAACCTCTAAATTGGTTATATCTAACTCTTCACCTTTATGGATTAACAAAAGATTTAGATTGTATGTTGGAATATTAAATTTATTGACAGGATTAGTAGTATATTTTAATGAAGGAATTTACATTATTAATGATCCAGTTATAGATATACAATTATCAATGAATACAATTTCTATTAAAGGTATCGACAAAATGGCAATGTTCACCAACGACTTATCTGGACAATTAACTAATAAAACAGTTATTTCTGTTGCTACTCCTATTTCAGACGCGATAACATCTACAGTGTCTACTTTGGGTGAGGAAACTAAATTATTAATAGATACAAGTCCTTACACTGTACCTTATGAAATTGAAAAAGAAGCAGGAAATACAATTTACGATTTACTAAAAGAAATTTCTGATTTGTATATGAACTGGAAATTTTATTATGATGTATATGGTAATTTTATATTTGAGGAAATTAGAAATCATTTAACAGACCCTATAATATTTGATTTTTCACTATATAATGTAATTCAAAGTATTAGTCAAAATATTAAGTATTCAAATATTAAAAATTATTTTAAGGTCATTGGTAAGTTGCTTGATACAGGAATACAATATACATCTACATTAACTGTAACTGATGCTCTATATTCTAACAATCTTTTTACTGTTGAGAAAATGTTAGAAGCTTCAACAAGGAAACTGATTATTAATGAAGATACATATTATACACAAGAACAGTGTGATGCAAGACGAGATTGGGAGTTTTCTTTACATAATAATTTTGCGGAAGAAATTTCTTTCTCATGTATTCCCTTACTTTTTTTGGATTGCGACCAAATAATTTATTTAGATTATGAGGACTATGGTATTGTAGGAAATTATTGTATTTCTAATATATCATCTAGCATTAAATTTGATGGGATTATGCAAGTTTCAGCTTATAAAATATATAACTAAATTAATATAATAAAGGAGGTAAAATAAATGGCTATAGATGGAAATAGGTCAACATTCCCAACTACAATTGATAATTTTCAAGAATATATAGATTTAAGTCCAAGTGAGGTAACCAATGCTGCTCGCTGGCAGGTGCTTAAATTAAAAGTTGATAAGACTAGCCTAGAAATTTCTGAGTTTAATACATTAACAACAGCATTAGCAAGTAAAATATTTACACCTGAAGCTTTAAATAAAATGTCTGATATAATGTATCAACTTGAAAATTTTTTTAAAAATAATGTAGAAGGTTACATTACCACAAAACAAGCAGAATTTGATGCAACTATTACTGTAAAATCATCTCAATTTGATACTACTTTAGCACAATTTTCAGATAAGGGTGTTTGGTCTAATGTTGTCACATATGCAAGTTGGAATACAATTGAATATGATAATGAGTTATATATATCTAAACAAAATGATAATGTAAATCATATACCAGTTGGTGACGGAATAGATTTGTGGTGGAGAAAAATTGCAAAGCGCGGAATACAGGGAGTTGCAGGATTAGGACTTTCGTGGCTTGGAGAATATAATAATACTTATTCTTACACGATTGGAAATGCTGTTAGATACAATAATAATATATATTACTGTATAAACGCATCTACTAGTAATCTTCCAACAGATGTAGCTTATTGGCAAATATTCTTATCAAGTACAGGGATAGCTATACAAGCATCTGCTCCGACTGTTCCATTTTTAGGAATGGTTTGGATTGATTCATCTACAAGTTATAATATAATGAAGTATTGGGATGGTTCTGTTTGGCAGGTTATTGGAACTGATGCAAATAAGGTTACATTAGCAGACTCAGGTAATATAATAGATTCTTTAAATGTCGAAGATGCTCTTCAAGAAATCGTAACCAATCTAAATACTCATTTAAATAAAACATCAAGAGTATCTAACACTCTTTTAACCGTTACTTCAGCAACAAGTGTCCTATCTTATACACCAACAATACAAGGTAATTTTAATATAGGCATCTATTTCAGAGTAATAACAGGAACTACAAATGTAACAGTTGTAGTAACTTATACTGATGATACAGGAGCACAAACAAACACCCTACTTTCCGCTCAATCTTGTGTAATTGGTAGTTACTCAACTTTACCATTATTTATAAATGCAAAAACAACAGGTGCTATCACAATTGCAGTAACGGCAAGTATAGCAAACAGAGTGTATGTTTCTGCATCAATTGAGGGGGTATAATCATGGCAGTAATTATCACACCAGGAGATACAAATCCCAGTGATGTTAGGGTAAACAAAAGATTTAATGCTGGTGCAAATTATAATGCAGTGGGTACTATGTATGAGATTGGTACAATAAATAAATCATTAGCAATAAATGAAACATATATTATTCCAGAGGGACATACCGATGGAGGTCAAGTAACACAATCGGGAATTAGTGCAATTCTTGGAAATTATGTTATTGCTACAGGAGAAACTATAGCTGCTGGTGATGTGGTTGAATTTGTTAATAATCAAGCTAAAAAATCAGTTAATATAGGTACATCTATTGTGTTTGAGAGTGCAAGTATAGATTATATTTCTGCAACAGTTATTGATAGCAGTAGAGTTTTAGTTGCTTATCGAGATGTTGGTAATAGTTATTATGGTACAGCCATAGTTTTAACTATTTTCGGTACTGCAATTGTAGCAGGAACACCCTTTGTATTTGCAAGTGCAATGACAAACTATATTTCAGCAACAACTATTGATAGAAATAAAATTTTAGTTGCATATCAAAATGGTAGTAATTATTACGGCAAATCAATTGTTTTAACTATTTCAGACACTACTATCACAGCAGGGACAGTGTTTGATTTTGCAACTACAAATACAACTAGTATTTTGGTTACAACATTAGATAGTAGCAAAGTACTAGTTATATATAAAAATAATAGTTATAGTTATCGTGGTACAGCAATTGTTTTAACTATTTCAGGTACTACTATCACAGCAGGAACTTCTTTAATCTACGAAACTTCCGAAGCAGGTAATGCTTCAATAACAAGTTTGGATAATAACAAAGTGTTAGTTGCATATGAAGATGGTAATAATAGTAGTTATGGTACAGCAATTGTTTTAACTATTTCAGACACTACTATCACAGCAGGAACACCATTGGTCTTTGAAAATGGGAGAGCAAATACTATTTCATTAGTTACTATTGATAATACTAAAGCATTAGCTGTATATGGAGAGGGCAATAGTAATTATTACGGCAAATCAATTGTTTTAACTATTTCAGACACTACTATCACAGCAGGGACACCATTGGTCTTTGAAAATGCACAAGTTGGTTGGTTTTCAGCTACAAGTTTAGTTAATAGCAAAGTACTAGTTACATATCGTTATAATACTGGTGGTTATGGTAAATCAATTGTATTAACAGTTTCTGGTTCTACAATTACGGCAGGGACAGCGTTTGTATTTGAAAGTAACACAGTGTTATATTTGTCAGCTAAAACTTTAGATAGTAATAGGGTTTTAGTAGCATATAGTAGTACTTCTAATTATGGTACAGCTAAAATAGTAGTAGGAGAAAAAGTAGCTCATGGTGTAGCTATTGAAAGTGGTACTGCTGGTCAAACCAAACAATTTTATGACTGGAGAGTTTAATTAACATGTTATAAATTTTATACAATACTTCTATTGACATTATATAAAAATGGTACTATAATATGTTTATGGAGGTAAATATTATGAAAAAATTATTAATTATTGTTATAACTTTGTTACTTATAACATTAACATCATTATCCTTATCCTTACCTATCTTTGGTGAATCTATTCAAATTGAAGAAGTTTCCATTAACGATTGGTTAACAGAACATCTTTTTACAGTAAATTGTTATGGGGATGAAAACTTAATTTGGGGAGAATTAAAAGGATATGAAATAAGATTTATGAATAATTCCTTATATATAAATGCTAGAAAAGTTATGGATGTAACCATAGAATACAGGAATGGTAAATTTTACAATGGTGTTGATGAACTTAATGAATTATACAGTGGAGAATTAACTATTATTGGAAATTGGAAATTTGTTGACGGAATAAATTCAGCACTTAAAAGACTTAAAGAATATCCTGAAGAATATGAAATAGTAAAAAATATTTCAAATATTTCATGTGGTATGCATGGATTGGCATATTTAAATCTCAATTCAATAACTTTATCAATGGATGATTTATATGGAGAAGAACGATTAATGGTTACAATTTTACACGAAGCTACACATATAAGCGATTATAAGAATGGAATTCGAGATTTTGACCAATTAGAAACAAATGCCTATAAAGCACAAAGAGCATTTTGGATAGAACTTGGTGCAAAAGATTATGAAATCACACGTTTGGATGAAGGGTTTAAAAGAAAATATTGGCGAACATTTTGGGAAGAAGAGAAATAATCTAAAAAATGAATAAATATAAAATGCTCAGAAATGGGTGTTTTTATATTGTTTAATATCCCAATAAAATATTGTTTTCATAAGAAATACAAGTGTCCACGTACGAGAGACATCTGAAATATGGTGTCTCTTTTTATTATGTTCTAAAATTAAATTAAATAAATATAAAGGAAGTGAAATTAATCATGGCAGAATTAATTAAGAAAATCAAGAAGGTTGAATTCTCAAAAAAGGTTACTGTCTGGATATTATCGGTTTATGCAGCAATTATATTTACAATGATTGGTTTGTTGGCTTTTAAAAATTCAGAACTTGGAGGAAGTTTTATTGCAATCCTTGGAATTCTTACACCAATAATAATGTTAAATATTGGATATTACTTTAATAAGGCAAAAGCAGAAAATATTTTGAAACTTGGAAATTCTACCACATCGACATCTGATTCTACATCAACAACCACAACTGATACTACAGATAATACTGTAACTGATACAACTACAGATACACTCACTGAATCTACAACTATACAAGGGTAAGGATGTGATATATCATGGCATATAAAACTTATAAAAGATATGGTACTACAATTCATACATATGAATTTGATCCTCATCAAGAACGTTTTGCTTATGAATATGGTTTAGATATGAAACTAGAACAGATTGATAAATTACCTAGACCAAAAACAGATGAAAAAGTTTTTTGCGTTGTGAATTGGAATTTTTTTGATGGTGGAAAAGGTAAAAATGGATATGGTGAGATAGAACAAAATGGTATTCAGAAACAATCTCCGTCATATAACTTCCCTTCATTCTCATTTAAAGATGGAATTGTAACTTATGGAGATTTACCAAATGCTCAAATAGGAGCAGGAGTTGGGCAAGTTTTAATTTTAGACGGTAAGAAAAATCATATAAATATTACTAAGGTTTCAACAGGGAAAGATGCTAGAACCGCTTTCTGTCAATTGTATAATGGTAATCTAATTATTGCAGTTTGTGAAGGTGATGATACCAAAGGTAAAGGAATGTCAGTAAATGAATTTATTGATTTCTTTTTATCACTAAAAGTTCGAATTGCGTTCATGGGAGATTGCGGTGGTTCGACAAGTATGATGGTTAATGGTAAATTTGTTTTGAATCAATATAGAAGCGTGGCGTGTGGATTAGTAGTTTATCGTAAAAAATCTGTTCCATCTCCCCTATCTTATCCATTAATCAAAAAAGGTTCTAAAGGTAAGTATATTGAAATTCTTCAACAAAAACTAATTGATTTGGGATATAACTTAGGAACATATGGAGCAGATGGAGACTTTGGAAAAGCTACTTGGAATTGTGTTGTAGATTTTCAGAGAGACAATGGACTTGTGGTGGACGGTATAGTAGGAAATGCTACTTGGTCAGTATTATTCAAATAAGGAAGTGATGACTTGAAAATTATACAAAGCATATTAACTGAAAATGATTGCTATAAACTAAATCGTAAAATGATCCCAACAGGATTGATGCTCCATAGTGTAGGATGCTCTCAACCTTCAGCAATGGTATTTATCAAACAATGGAATAAGTCAGGTGTTGCTAAGTGCGTACACGCTTTTCTTGAACCAGACGGAGATGTATTTCAAACGCTACCTTGGACATATAGAGGATGGCACTCTGGAGGAATCTCAAATAATAATTATATCGGAGTAGAAATGTGCGAACCCTCCACTATTAGATATAACAGTGATTTTGGTTTGACAGACCTCAGTCCAAAAGAAACTAAGAAGTTTGTATTATCAACATATAAAACAGCAGTTGAATTGTTTTCATATTTATGCAAAGAATTTAAACTCAATCCTATTGGCAAAAACGTAATTATATCTCATAGTGAAGGACATAAATTGGGTATTGCTTCTGGGCATAGTGACCCTGAACATTTGTGGAATCGCTTTAATTTAACTATGGATCAATTTAGAAAAGATGTAAATTCTGCAATGAATGGAAGTGAAGATGAAATCATGGTTGATAAAAGCTATGTAGCTTTAAAAAAGGTTACAACAGATATTTTAAATGTACGTTCTGCTCCAAATGCTAGTGCTAAAGACATGGGCGATTTAAAATTAAACGATATTATAACTGTATCTGGAATTGTGGGACAGTGGTATAGAATCCCATTTAATGGGACTGATTGCTATATTCATGGAAATTACCTCATTGATTATACAGAAGTTG
>Ga0209318_1001661_pt1 | contig 13006 bp, 14 predicted proteins | sample RifGroE1_FD_183999 | JGI IMG/M metagenome (GOLD analysis project Ga0209318, IMG submission 183999) | Groundwater microbial communities from Rifle, Colorado, USA - Groundwater E1 (SPAdes) (version 2) | ecosystem: Environmental > Aquatic > Deep subsurface > Groundwater | place: Rifle, Colorado...
ATAAGGTTTGCTTGGTGTAAATTAGCATTCCGCCCAAAGTCGATTCCAGCTGTTCAGTAATGGTATTTAATTCCTCTTCATTTTTACCGTAAATGGTAAAGTATAAGCCAAATTGAAAAATACGCATTTCTCCTCGTTGCAAGGTATTTCTGAGTTCTTCGATATTCTGTATTGCCGTCTCTAGTTCTGGGTTTCGCACCAAGCCTTTTTCTTGTTCAATGGCAAGTGAAGATTGGAGCTGGCCGGCTTTCTTGCGTAGTTGAGTCATCATTTCTTTGGAACCGATCGGATGAATAAACATGGAAATATCTAAAGTAATATCATAGTTAATGATCGGTGCTAGCCAGTTAGTCTGAACATAACTTGGGTATGTGAAGACAAAGAGTGTTCGTGCCAGCATGTTTCCCAGTCGGATATAGTTTGGTTTAACCTCTAGCGCTGCCGGTGCAATAATATCTAATACCGAAGTCATGCCTTGTTGATAAGTTTGCTGAGGGATTGCCATTTGCATAACTCCTGTCTGTGGAATGGCTACCGGTCTGCCAGCCGCGGCCATTTGATTGGTGGCTGCATAGTTATTATTCACCGGGATTGGTCTAGGTGGCATTTGATTTGCAACAGGAGGCCTATTGGCCATAGCAGGACTCGCCGTCATTGGTTCAGGTTGAATTACCTGGTTAGACTGCTGATTGTTTTGTGCCGCCCCGGGCGTTCTTGGCAGCAATTGATCCATCATGTTTTGGGCAGGATTAATTTGAGTTGCTCCGTTTGGCACAGCTTGTTGGTTAGCCCCTGGTTGTACGTTTGTTTTGTTCACTATTTTGCCTCTCCTGATTTTGCGGCTTCTTCTGGATTTAAGACTGCACTTTCAACGACTTGTGAAGTAAGATTATCAATCTGAGTGAGTTTTTCTTTACTTGATTCCTCGGGATTATATATTCCGTAAAGCAATTCAATAATTTGTTGGCTGCCTAATTGAGCACAGCGGATACCGATTGAACCGAGGCCACTTTCAATCACTTGAATCCTTTGAACCAGTTCTTGTTTGTAAGTTTCAAATTCTTGCATTGTGATTTTGGGGGTTTCATTCTTAGCGGCGCTCTGACTCATTTTTGGTGGCGCAGCAAAAGAGATACAGACATAAAATTTCTTATCCATAATATTGGCTATATTAATCAGGCGCCCGACAAAATCGATATAATCTAAGGTTTGCACTCTAAGTAATTCATTAGTTTGAACTTGCCCAATTTTCTTTAAAGAAGCAAGATAATTGGAAAGATCAAGTTTTTTTGATTGCATCATTATTTGAATCGGAAATTCTAAAGAGTTCAAGAAATTTTGATATGCAAAAATAATAGCCGTTTGTTCTTGCTCGGACTTTAAGGCAAAGTTGATTGAACTTACCATTAAAATCGCCCGAAGTTCTCCGGTTTTGGTGATGATGATTCCGTCATGAATTTCTGCAAATTTCAGAATTTCTTGAGTGCTACTTACCTGCGGTTGGGGGTTGCCCCATATTCCCAACTTGTCCTCCTTGACCCTGGCCCTGTCTCGGCGCCTGGGTTTTTTGTTCTCCCATTCCTTGTTGAATCAATTTCTCGAAATTATTAGTAATTCTGCCAAAATTTTGCTGCTCTTGCTTGCCCAATGGCCCTGTATCTAAAGTATGCGCTAATTTTTCTAAATCACTTTTCTCAATTTTTTTAGGCTGAACATATACTTCGCTTCTGACTTTTTTTGGTGGCTCAATTAAAACTGTTGATCTAAATCCGACTTTTCGCCAGAATCTTGTCTTTGGATGAGTGTAGTAGTAAATGCCGGCTTTTATAAAATGCGATAATGGCTGATCTTGGATTTTAACGAAGGCCATGCCAAGACTTACGATGCTAATCGGTAAGGCTAAAATAACAAAGATTCCAGTACTTTTGGTGCCGATTGATTGAAATAAAATATAGACAATCAAGCCGCCGCCCAACAGGTAAAGAAATTGCACTAAAGTGAGCGGTCCGACAATCTTGTCTTCGAGATCGATATTTTGCGGAACTTTAAATTGCAAGACCCCTCCATACACTTAAACCAAACGGAAAATAAAATTCCGTCACTTTTATAATATCACAATTTCAAAATGTGTGTAGAGGCAAAAAATATGTAACTATATTGACAAATCGGTTTATTTCTTGTATACTGAACCAAGAGATTTTAGGAACTTCAGAATCCGGATGTTCACTAACGAACATATGAAAAGGAGAGCGTGTATGAGAGAAGTTGTTGCGATTGAAATTGGCGTTACAGGTTTTGGTAAGATAAGCCTCAGCCGGCCAAGGGTGATCAAAGCTGATTTTCAAGTATTGCTCAATGAATTAGGCGGAGGCCGCCGTTGGAGCCAAGCTGCGATATTATCTGAAAACACTGATCTTGACGTGGCAATGTGGTACGTCATAGGCGCCAACATGACCGAACTGTCGGATGAGCCTGAAATTCAAAAGGCGATTGAGGAAGGCAACCCGATTTGTATTGGGTTCCCAGGTGAAGACTTTTACTTTGTCTTCCCGATTAAAGAGGAAGGTTAAGAACCTGCTGACCAGCTTACAACCGGATTTAGATCCGGTTTTTTAGTAAAAAAAACCGCTCTTATTTATTTTGAAGAGCGGTCAGACTCATTCTTAGCAAGGTCGCATACGTCCGCCCAGGCTCTGTGACTTGATTGACTTCGACTATCTTGTCGGTGATGTTTTTTGCGGGCAATTTTGAGGTGCAAGAGGGCTTTTTTCGGCCCAAGGCCGACCAGCCTAGGGCTGGCTAACGATGCTTTCTTTGTCTATTAGCTATCTTTAAGTGTAACAATGCCTTCTCCAGAGCTGCAGAGGCTTCCGCAACTTCTATATCATCTTCGGCGTTTTCGAGTTTTTGCTTGGCTTTATTCTTCGCTTCTTCAGCGGCAATTTCGTCAATACGCTCGGAACGAACGGCGCTATCGGACAGCACTTTAACCACATCGTTATTAATTTCCACAAAACCACCCATTGAAGCCAGGTGAATTTCTTCCGATTCGCCCTTTTCCGCCAGTTGGCGGATTATTATTTCGCCGGGCGAAAGAATTGTAACCAGCGGTTCATGTCCGGCCAAAATGCCAATTTCCCCATTTAAAGTCGGTAACAAAACTTCGTGAGCTTTGCCCTCATAAATGGTTTCTTCTGGAGTGATTAATTTAAAGTCAAATAGTTTCATAATGTAAATTGTCATTCCGGACTTGATCCGGAATCTATTCTAGATCCTGAATCCTGCAATGGCCGGTTCAGGATGACATTGTAAATGTCATTTAACGTCTTCGATTGCGCCCTTCATGTAGAAAGCTTGTTCTGATTTATCGTCATGTTTTCCATCAAGAATTTCTTGAAAACCTTTGATTGTATCTTTCAATGGAACATATACTCCCGGAATGCCGCTAAAGACTTCTGCAACGTGGAATGGTTGGGAAAGAAACTTCTGGATTTTGCGTGCGCGAGCGACCAAAATTTTATCTTCTTCAGCCAGTTCTTCTACGCCTAAGATAGCGATAATGTCTTGCAAATCTTTGTAGCGCTGTAAAACTCGTTGCACTTCACGGGCAACTTTGTAATGGTCTTCGCCGACAATACGAGGGTCTAGAATGTTTGAAGTTGAGTCTAAAGGATCAACGGCCGGGTAGATACCAAGTTCGGAAAGTGCACGGCTTAAAACAATCGTTGAATCCAGATGGCCGAAAGTCGTGGCAGGGGCAGGATCGGTAAGATCGTCGGCTGGCACATAAATAGCTTGAACGGAAGTAATCGAACCGGTTTTAGTTGAGGTAATTCTTTCTTGCATGGCACCCATTTCTTCTGCAAGAGTCGGCTGATAGCCAACGGCGGAAGGCATACGGCCAAGTAGGGCTGATACTTCAGAGCCCGCTTGAGTAAAACGGAAAATGTTATCGACAAAAAATAGCATGTCTTTACCTTGATCGCGGAAATATTCGGCAAGTGTCAAGCCGGTTAAACCGATACGCATTCTGGCACCTGGTGGTTCGTTCATCTGGCCGAAAACCATAGCGGTTTTATCTAAGACACCGGAATCTCCCATTTCATGATAAAGATCATTACCTTCACGAGTCCTTTCACCGACACCGGCGAAAACAGAGTAGCCGCCATGTTCAGCGGCAATATTTCTGATCAGCTCGGTAATTAAAACAGTTTTTCCTACACCGGCGCCGCCGAAAAGACCAATTTTTCCACCTTTGATAAACGGAGCGATCAAGTCGATAACCTTAATACCGGTTTCAAAGATTTCGGTTTTGGTTTCGAGTTCTTCCAATTTTGGAGCGGCACGGTGAATAGGATATTTCTTGGCGGTTTTGAGTTCTTCTTTACCGTCGATGGCGTTGCCGGTCACATTCATCATGCGGCCTAAAACTTCTTCGCCAACCGGTACAGAAATCTTGTCACCGGTGTCGACGACATCAGTTCCTCTTTGCAAGCCATCAGTTGAGCCCATAGAAACACAGCGAACTGTGTCAGAGCTCAAATGAAGCTGAACTTCTAAAGTCAGCTTGCCTCCGCCAGCTGGCGGATTCACTTCTAAGGCATTTAAAATTTCTGGTAATTTTTCTTTAAATTCGACATCCACTACTGGGCCGATAACCTGGGCAATTTTTCCTGTATTCATTTTAAGATGTCCTTCCTGCATTAACCGCGGCGGAAATTTCGGCCAACTCCTGAGTAATACTTCCTTGGCGAATGCTGTTATATGTTAATTCTAAATCTTCAATTAAATCGTCGGCGGCATCTGTTGCGTTCTTCATAGCCATCATTCTGGCGGATTGTTCCGAGGCGATCGATTCCAAAATCATTTGGTAAAACTGGGTTTCAATAATTCTCGGCACAATATAGTCAATTACTTCTTGACAAGATGGTTCAAACTTGAAATTTACTTCGTCATTGCGAGGAGCCGAAGGAGACGCGGCAATCTTATCATTGTTAGATTGCTTCGCTTCGCTCGCAATGACATCGTTATTAAACGGAATTAATTGTTTCAATTCTGTCTTCTGTTTAATGGTTGATTGAAATTCTGTGTAGCAAACGGCGACTTCTTTATAAATATTATTGGTAAAATCAGTTCTGGCTTGGGTGATAATCGGAGCGACGTCGTACTCTTTGGCGTTGATTGGAAAATCTGTATAAGCACCAATTACGTTTTTTCCCAGAGCGGAAAGTAGTTTCTGGCCTTTCTTACCAATGGCAATAATATCTGTCTCCGGATTTGCTTTGATATATTCCAAGGCTTTGCGAATCACTGAAGTGTTATAAGACCCGCACAAACCTTTATCTGATGTCACAACGATCAAAAGATTCTTTTCTTTCGCCTCATTGTTAGATAATAAAATATGATTACAGCTTTCATCTCTCTGTAAATTACACAAAACTTCATATGAAGCGGTCGCATAATCACGGTTTTTAACGGCCGTGTCTTGCGATTTTTTCATCTTGGAAGCGGCGACCATTTCCATCGCCTTTGTAATCTTGGCGGTGGAACCAATCGCCTTAATTCTAATTCGTATTTCCTTGGTGTTAGGCATTTGTATCTTTCTGTAATTATAACTCTTTTGTCTTTCCGGACCGGTTGGTAAACAGGATCCGGAATCTATCATATGGATCCTGAATCATGTTCAGGACTTCGATTTCTTTTGTATTTGGCATTGATTTTCTTGGTGTCATCCCGAGCTTGCCGAGGGATCTAGATTCGAGATTCCTCCACTCGCTATTGCTCGGTCGGAATGACATTTACTCTTGACTACTTGGTTGACTTGTGATAACATTTATTCGAATTTGGATATCAAGCAGGAGGAAGAAAATGATAGTTGTTCTGAATATTGTGAAGTATCTTTCGTTCTTGATCACAGGGCTTTGTGCAATAGCGGGCGTAATGTTTATTGCAACTGCGCCACTCACTCTTGGTGTGTCAGTTCATATAGCTAACATTGCCAAGGCCATTTGCATTATCTTTGTCTCTTCGCTGGCTCTGGCTTTCCTCTCAAGCAATCTGATTGACTGGTTACAGAGAAGATATCGGATGAACAACGGCCAGATTCAAATTATGGTTCAACGCTAGGATTCATTAGCGCTTGAAGTTTCTACTTCCGGCGCTTTTTTAAATTGCCAAAACTTTTGTCATTCCGGAAAGAAAGGGTTTCTTATCCGGAATCTATTGGATCCCGGATACTGTTTGCTAACCGGTCCGGGATGACAGCTATGCTTTGTCTATTCCCTTGGTATTTTCTTTTAAAAACGCTGTCAACTTCTCTTCACACTTTTCATCAATTACTCCTGAATCAGAAATACTTTTTAAAACATCGGCGATTTCGCCCTTGGCTTTAGTCGATAAAGTCTTTTCTAAAGCGCTGATTTCGGAAACTTCATAACTATCAAAATATCCATTCGTAACGGCATATAAAGTAATAACCTGTTCGGCAACTGGAATCGGTTGGTTGTTCACTTGTTTTAAGACTTCGGTAATTCTGCGGCCTCGTTCTATCTGGCGCTTAGTATCTGCATCCAAATCAGATGAAAACTGAGCAAAAGCTTCCAGTTCTCTGAACTGTGCCATTTCCAACTTCAATTTACCGGCAATCTTTTTCATGGCTTTGATCTGAGCGGCGCCGCCGACACGGGAAACGGAAAGGCCGGCGTTTAAAGCAGGGCGAATACCTTTGTAAAACAAATCGTTCTCTAAAAATATCTGACCATCGGTAATAGAAATAACGTTGGTTGGAATATAAGCGGAAATGTCCCCTGCCTGGGTTTCAATAATCGGAAGAGCGGTAAGTGAACCGCCGCCATTCTCTTTATTTAATTTGGCTGCGCGTTCTAATAGGCGAGAGTGTAAATAGAAAATATCGCCTGGGTAAGCTTCGCGGCCTGGCGGGCGACGGAGCAGCAAAGAAATCTGTCTATAAGCCCATGCATGCTTACTTAAATCATCGTAAACGATCAATGCGTCCCGACCATTGTCGCGGAAAAATTCGCCCAAACTAGCGCCCGCGTAGGGTGCCAAATAGGCAAATGAGGCTGGATCGGAAGCGCCGGCTAAAACGACAATTGAGTTATCCATCGCTCCAGTTTCTTCAAGTGTATTGATTAATTTAGCGACCTTAGATTCTTTCTGACCGATGGCAACATAAATGCTAATGACTGGATCTTTGCCTTCTTCTTTGGCAATTTTGGTTTGATTAATAATCGCATCGATAGCAATCGATGTCTTTCCCGTGCCACGGTCGCCAATAATGAGTTCTCTTTGGCCACGGCCAATTGGCACAATGGAATCGATGGCTTTAATACCAGTTTGCAAAGGCGTATTGACGCCTTCTCGGGTAATAACGCCGGGGGCAATCTTTTCAATTGGCGCCATAAGATCAGTTTTTATCTCACCCTTACCATCGAGTGGTTGGCCTAAAGGATTTACCACGCGACCGATCATGGCTTCACCGACTGGGATTTCCAAAATCTTACCAGTAGATTTAACTGTTGAACCGGCAATGATTTTTTCAGTTTCGCCTAGTACAATAGCGCCGACAGTGTCGCGCTCAAGGTTTAAGATCACACCGAAGACGTCTGTTCCTTCGAACTCAATCATTTCCATGGACTTGGCTTGGCTTAGACCATAGATTTTGGCCACACCGTCGCCGATTTCAGTGACAACGCCGGTTTGTTCCAAACTCTGCTCATCGGAAAGATTTTCGATTTTCTTTTTGATTTCTTCTAAAATTAAGTCGGTATTCATTTTACTCCTAGTTTATAAAGTCAAAAGTCCTTAAAGTCTGTAAAGTACATGGAAACTTTTGATAGTAAAACACCTCGTACTTTAAAAACTTTATAGACTTTATGACTATTTAAGCTAACTTACTAATTTTTTAAGCTTTGATTGGAAGCTATTATCGTAACTTAACCCGTCGATCTCGACAATGACTCCTCCCAGAAGTTCTGGGGAAACTCGGCTTTCCAAAACTACCGGGACGGACATTTTAATTTCTAAATCATTTTCTAAGTTTTCAATCTCTTCGTTTGATAGAGCGCTACTAGAAGTAACTAATCCGCTCAAAGCCGTTTTTTCATCACGTAGAATTTTTTTAAATTCGTTAACAATTTTGCTGAAATTTTTCAATCCGTTTTCTTCAGTTAGAAAAATTAAAAAATTTAATGTATTTTTGTTAAAATTTTCAGAAAAAAGTTCATTTACGATTGTCTTCTTCTTATCGATAGATAGTTTCGGATTAAACATCATCTTTTTAAATGAGTTTAAGGCGAAAACTTTTTCCAGCATCATCAACTCGATTAATCCATCCTTGGATTTCTCGGTGTAAGAATCGGCTAATTGTTTTGGTGTGTATGACATAATTTGGTTTTGTCATCGCGAGGAGTGAAAACGACGCGGCGATCCTTCAAGATTGCTTCGCTCGTTTCATTTGCTCGCAATGACGCTCTAAAATTTCTTCGATGCTTATCTAAAGCATCTTTTTGCATTTTCAAAGATCTTCGACTTCGCTCAGGATGACACTCACAACTTTATGTCTTACTACTTTTTCTCATATTCGCTAGTAGCTTCTTCTAATGCCGATTTTTGCATCTCTGGCGATACTTTTTCTTTCAAAATCTTTTCTGTGGCCAAACCAACTAAACCGATAATATCTTTTTGCAAAGCTTCTTTGGCGGCTTCCTTTTCTTGATTAATGGCAATTTTAGCTTTAGCAATTTCTTTTTCTGCTTGACTCTTGGCCAAAGTGACAATTTCTTCTTTTTGCAAAGTGGCAGCCTTGTTTCCTTCTTCAATAATCTTAGCTGATTTTTCTTCAGCTTGATTGATTATTTCTGTTACCCGTTTTTCCGTACTGGCTAAATTTTCTTCAATCTTCTTGGCATTTTCTAAACTTTCCGCAATTTTCTTGCGGCGTTCTTCCAGCATGTTGACCAAGGGCTTATAAGCAAATTTGGTCAAAATAAAAAGAAGAATCAAAAAATTGATAATTTGGCCGATAAAAAGTTTTAAATCGATACCTAATGCTTCCACGAATTCTCCTAAAAGTCGCTTTTTAAGCGAAATTGCTGCTTAAGCAATAAATTTCAAAATCAAAGCGATAACCAAAGCATAGACTGCGATGGCTTCGGCAAAAGCGGCCACTAAAATCATCGAGCTTTGAATTTTTGGAGCGGCTTCAGGGTTTCGTCCGATGGCTTCCATAGCTTTTGCTCCGACTAAACCGATGGCAATAGCTGGGACTGCGCCGCCGATAGCGATTGTGCCGGCAACGGCTAATAATTTCATTGATTCTGCGTCCATTTGAATCCTTTCTTTCTCTTATTTTATATTTTAACCTCGACTAAAACCAAATTTTTCTGGAATAAGGCCATCTTTTTCCTCGACTTTTTCCTGCGCTGTTTGTTCTGAATGATCTTCATGAACTATAGTTGCGGTTTGCAGGAAAACGGCGGTTAGCATTGAAAAGACCAAGGCCTGAATAAATCCGACAAACAGTTCCAGTCCATAAAACGGAATGGCGGCAATAACCGGAACCAAAAAGGAGATAACCATGAGCAAAACGGAGCCTGCAAAAATATTACCGAAAAGTCGAAAAGCAAATGAGATAATGCGGGAAAGTTCTGAAACGGCTTCTAAAAATCCTACAAAAAAATCTATTGGTCCTTTAAAGTTAATAAATTTTTTGAAATAACCTATTCCTAAATGGCGGATACCGTAAATTTGAACTGTGACAATCGAGATAACGGCTAGTGCAAAAGTCGTATTTAAGTCAGCAGCCGGTTGACGGAACAATGGAACAAGAATATGGTGGCCTTCTTCGTTGATCTCGTTTAATCCGATAGATTCGAATCCTGGGACTAAGCCGATCCAGTTGGCAAAAATTACAAAAATAAATATGGTAGCTACCAGTGGTAAAAATTGAATCGCCTTTTTACGGTTCTGAGTGATGCCTTCGATCATAGCCAAAATGGCTTCGACGACGAATTCGCAAATATTTTGCAATTTGCCAGGAGTATTAGAGAGTTTTTTACTGACTCTAATTGCGATAGCGCAAAGAAAAATTACTACAATCCAAGTAACCAACATCGAATTGGTGATGGCAATTGGACCGATTTCAATAATTTTTTCAGCGGCAAGTGAAATATGCATAAGATATTCAAAAGTCCATAAAGTTAAAGGCGAAAAGTTTAGAAAAGAAAAAATAAAAGGCTGATTTGACAGTCTTTTTAATTTTCCAGCCCAAATATATCACAACTGAAAAAAAGATCAACCCTACCATTTTTTTGTGCACGGTTAGAATAGTCGTAAAGTTCATAAAGTCATAAAGTTATAAAGTCGGAAGCCCCCAGGAAAAAATCTTGCCTTACAGACTTTAAAGACTTGATAGACTTTAGACTAATTATTAAAAACCCGCTAATAATAGCGGGTGAGTTGGATTAGCTGATTCTTTCAAAGTGGTATGGATCTTCATCATCTTGTAGATACATTTCAAAAGAGATATCTGGGGCATGCAGTTCGTGCCATTGCCTGGCTTTTCCCAGAGTTTCGAGATGCTTTTTTTTCTCGTCCTCTGGTTTGAGGCCCGGAAAGTGTAATGGGAAAGCTTTGCAAGTCAGGTGATCGATCAAGATGTATCTTTTCACACCTGCATCACGTGCGGTTTTGAGTCGGTCAAGCAGAGCGGGCTCACAAGCCAGCTTAGCGTATTGAAGTGAAGCCCCTGCTTCTGAAACCTGATAAGCACCTTCAGCGCCAATGGAAATCAAAAAGTGCTCCAGGGGTTTTTCATACTTCCCGCCTGGACGATACCTTGGGTCCATACAAATTTTGACCATTACATGTGCCATCTTTTACCTCCGTGCAGCCGAATCAAAAACGCCGCTCGCGACGAATTAATGTTTGATGAGTATATTTTTATACCACAAATAAATAATTGTCAAGTTTTGAAGCTATTTTATCGAGTTCTTTTAACACGAATCAGGCCGCCAAGAGGGATTATCTTTATACCTTTTTTCTCAATCTCGTCAAGAAAAAGGTTAAGACCAAGAGAATCAGAGGAAATATGGCCTGCGATCACAACATTCAAGTGATTTTTACTGGCTTCATCGCGGCTTTCGTCTTTAATATGCATTCCAATAATTGTGCCGATGCCAGCTTTCACAAGTTCAGGGTAAACCTCTTTGCTGCCTGAAGTACCGCCTGTGATCTCGCTTGCGACAATTCGACCAGTGTGGTTTTCTGGAGAACCGGCGAAAATCATTGGGCCGGCATTATTTTTTGTTGCTTCTTTGTATTCAGGAATAGTCTTAAGGAGATCAATCAATTCTCCGACTGTGTCTGGATTTTTTTTATTCACCAAGTCTTGAAGAAACTGAAAAACCAGATTGTCGCATGGTGTGTGAAGATTCATGTAAGCAATGTCGGCAAACCTTGCAGCATCAACTGGTCTCATGTGGTTAACTGGAGAGAGGGATCGACCGACTTGTTGAATGCGATCTCTCATCACGCCTTCAGCGACGTTGATTGGGACACCGTATGACGCCATCATTTCAGCTTGCATGTGCATTACTTCATCGAGAGCGGCAAGCGCCTTGCCGACAGGATGGTGGGTGATAATTAAATCGATATCTGAGTTCATAGCGGCGATTAAGGCGATTTCGGCTTCTTCGACATCGATACCGACCGCTATTGTTTTTACCTTTTGCTTCTCCTTATTAAAATGAATTCTACTATCGGCATAAGGATTGGTTAATCGTTCAGTGTCAAAAAGAGCCTTGTCTCCGCCAGCTGGCGTATTTGACAATTTTTCGTATTTTTTCTTTTCCCCATCAAGCCATCTTTTAACACCAGCTTTGCCTCGAGGGTCTGCATTGATACCTGTTTTTATTGCTAAATCGTATATTTCTTTTATTGACATTTTTATCCTTTACTATTCAAGAGCTATTATGAACTTTTTTTTGTTTTATTTCAAGATTTTTTATACAAAACGACCCCGGAATTAATACTCCGGGGTCGAATTGATGGTTTTTGTTAAGCCGTCTCGCCGGCTTGTTCTGCGCTGTCCAGCGCTTGCTGGATGCGCCTCCTTAAAGCCAGAACTTCGGCTTTTCTGAGGCCGAGGTTTTGCTGAACACGGCCGCGATCTTTGTTCCTCCCAGTTGCATCAAGGAAGCCGTGTGGCGAAAGACCTGCTTTCTCAAGAAACTCTGCGTCGTCTCTTTCAAGACCGAGCTTCAAGCCCATCTCCAGCGGAGATGAGACAATTGATTCCTCATTGTTGGCAGGAGGTTCTGTCGATCCTGCAACTGGCTCTTGTTTCTCCTCCTCCTTTTTGCCAATCGGGAAAAGTATTGCAGCCAAGTCTTGAATTGCCTTCTCATCGAGATCATACTCTTCCAAGAAGGACTTCAGCTCGTCTGTATTTGAAGCCACAGTCAATAGCTCATTGACTGAGTTGATGCCAGCATCAGCGAGCTGATTGATAACGTCTTGTACCGCGTCGTCCTCGGCAAGAGACTGATTGACAGGTGCCGTTTGATCCTCAGCCTGCACAGTAACTGTATCATCAGCTATTTGATCTGTCTGAGCTTCAGCGACGATCCCGTCTGATTTGTCCAATGCGAATTTGGCTTCAATGTCGCCGAGAATGCCATCGCATTCTTTGATAACGGCGACCATCTGCTCGATCATGATTGGATGACCTGTATTTTGCCTGCTGATGATCATCCTTGTCAAGTTACGACCATTGAATGCTCTAGTACCAGCCGCTTCACAGGCTGCTCGTAGATCAGCAAGCGTTTTTTCAAAGACGAGTAAACCACGTACCGCCTTGCCGGAAAACTCTGCCCAACTAAGGATATATGCGACTTGCTCTTCTGTTGGCTCATAGCCGACCTGTCGAGCGATCTTGGAGATTAGCTCTCTCTTCGTCTCTCCTGTTCTTTCTCGAAAGTCGGCT
>Ga0209318_1001663_pt1 | contig 12998 bp, 22 predicted proteins | sample RifGroE1_FD_183999 | JGI IMG/M metagenome (GOLD analysis project Ga0209318, IMG submission 183999) | Groundwater microbial communities from Rifle, Colorado, USA - Groundwater E1 (SPAdes) (version 2) | ecosystem: Environmental > Aquatic > Deep subsurface > Groundwater | place: Rifle, Colorado...
GCAATTAACTAATGCAGAACCATTTTTCATTCCAATATCAGTTCCAGAAATCCACAATCCTCTTCCTGGTGCAATAAAAGCAAAATTAAACATTAAATCATAAGTTAATTCCATTTCTTTGATAATCTCATGATGTGGTCTTGGATCATTAACAGGTAGATTATAATTTCCTTCTACCACTCTTTTTATTGTTTCCCACCAATTTTCTGTTCTATTTTCATTTTCTACTCTTCTTGCATATGTACGTTTATAAGTTATAAAACCTAAAACACCCCAATTTGGTTGTTCATTTTTATATTTTTCTAAAAAACCTTCTGATAATGTATATTTCAAATAATTTTCCTCCTATATATTATATTATTTTTATAACTATGTTTTATTTACTATTTAAAATATTGAAACCAAACCCTCCTTTTATCATGTTTTTACATTTTACAAACCCAATAAAATCAATGGTTTGTTGACTATGCAAATTTTGAATTTTACAGATATTTTTAATTTTTAACCTTACCCAAACTTTTATTCAACTTATCTCCTTTCTTCACCTTAATAAACTCTCCATAGTCATTACTCCTATTACAAATCATCTCCATTTTCATATTATAAAGTTGTTTAGCATCAGGTTTTGCCAAATATCTAAAGCACTCATCAATTTTCACACAACTACTATTCAGACAAAGAGCAATACTAGGCAAAATCTCACCACCCTTATATATTTATTTTATCATTCTATTACCTTTTCAACATTTTAACCTCTAAAAAGTATTCATAACCATTATTCTCATCACAATCATCTTTTCCATTCATGTAACTTTGGTACTTATCTGGTTTTGCTAAAAATCTTAAACAATTCTGTGCTTTCTTGCAATTATCATTTTTACATAAAGTTAAATCACAGATAATTTTCACCTCCTTTATTTAATTCTTTATTTATTTATTATTATTATTTTAACATTTTATAACTAACTTGTCAAGTATAATATTCCACAAATATTTATTATTTCCTTTTATTTATTTCAAAGTTCAATAAACTTAATTTTTCCTTAAATACATCTTTATTAGTTTCTGCATATTCTTCACTATCATCATAATATTCCCATTGTAACCAAGCATCAAAATCATTTTCAATATCATACACTAATTCTTTTGCTAATTCTATTATATCTTTTTCAATCACATATGTATCCACTGTATTATCTTCTTTATCTCTAATAATATAACTACGGTAAAATGAAGATACTAAATGAAAATCAAATCCTTCAGCATCGAAATATACTATAGCAGGATTGTTAGTTTGTAAAGCATGAATAAATGCATCTAAACAATCGTTAGGAATATCTGTTAGATAAGATGCACGTTCTGAAAAATTTTCTAATTGTAGATTTGTCCATCCATGTAGAGGTGTTGTAAACATAAAATTATTTATCCTTTCTTAAATTATCTCCTTTTAAATCTATTTCCCATGCAAACTTAATATTAAATCCATCACATACATTTTTACAATCGGGACAAATATATAATAATTCATCTTTTTCTTCAGTTTGAATTAAACCTATATTACTTCCATATTTATTTTCTGTAAATCCATTCCAAGATTCTGCACTAGATATAACTTCGCATAGAGGACAAGAATAGTATTTCATAATTTATTCATTCACCTCTATTACTGTCATATTATTTAATTTATCTTTTATTTGATTAGATAATCCATTAGGTAACATCCATTTAATATTTACATAAGGAACAATATACAACCCTTTATCTCTAACATAGATTACTACTTTGCCACTTGGATCAAAATTTTGTAATTCACCATATATGTAATTCTCAATTCTATCATTCTTATCAGGTTCAGTATAACATACTTTGTAATTGTTACCACATATATTTTCATTTATTTTTGTAATTTTTGTCATAATATAAATTCCCCTTCTTAATATATTATATTTATTTTATTCTTCATTTCGTAATCCACTATTAAACCTATAATGTCAAATAATATATCTTTATTTTTATTGAATTTCCTCCTTGAAAACTTACCATTTTTATTCATTATTAATCGTCTAGTTATTTCTCTTAATATGGTTTTATTAATATCGTCCATAATTTTCTCCTTTCATTCATATATATTTAAATATTCTTGAACCATATCACCAGATTGCGAAGTACAATAATGTCTTATATTACATTCAGGACATATATAATACTGATAATATAATCCTTCATTTTCGTTTAATTCTTGTTCTATTAATTTAACTAATGGTTTACATATAAGACAGTACATATATTTTGCTCCTTATAGCCAATTAAATTTATTTATTTTCAAATTCAAATGTGTCCAATATTTTAGGCAATTGATTAAATGAACTATAAGTGTATTCATTTGTTTCAATATTCTTTATTTCTATATATGTAGCATATGTGCTTCGATTACTACCTGCACGTTTAATAGGCACAGAAAATTCTACTTTATCACCAATTTTTAAATCTTTAAATAATTTTGCTTTAGTTTTACGATTTATTTTTGTTACTGTTTGAATAGAACTTTTTAGGATAATTGTGTTCATAATTGATTACTCCTTTCATGCTAATATATAATCAATATATCCACATTCACATTTAACTTTTCTTTTAGGTGGATTATTAGTATAAATATAATTATCTGCATACATTAATTCATTTTTACATTTTGGACATTCAATATTAGTATTCATTGATCGTGCCTTTTGTATAATATTTAATATATTGTCATTATGTTCATTTATTGTCTTCATATTAGTATTTCTCCTTCCTTACAATCATACATAGGATGATATTCTATATTTAAACAATATATACACATATTACATTGATTTTTCTTATTACATAAATAGCATAGGCAACTTTCACATTCCAATGGAATATTTTTATCTTTAAAATATCCACATTCATCCCTAAATCTTCTATTTAATTCATGCAAATTATATATTTCCTTATTTAATTTACTACACCAATATTCACTCCATAATACTTGATGCCAGTAAATATTTTTACAATTTGAACAGTCAATCATAATATTCAATCACTTCTTCCTACATAAATCTAATAACATCTCTCAAAGCAAAATTTCTTTCTGCACATTTTTCTATATCATATGCACGAAGTAACCATTGATTTTCTGGATGAAACTCTGTGTTACCAAACCAAATATCGTAAGGTACTACAATTCTATTATTTGTTTCACCTTTCCAGTTTTTATATTTAAATTGTAATGTTGGTGTATATTCTGTATTTTTGGATTCCCAAATTTCATATTCAATACATTCATTTTTATCTCTGCAATTTTCACAATTAAAACCTTTACCTTTACACCTTAATCCATGATCATACATTGCTTGTGTTGTCATGTTTTATTTCTCTCCTTTAATGTAATATATAATCTAATTCTAAAATATACCCTTTTGATTTTACTTGTGCAACAATTCCTACTAATTTAACATAATCTCCATTAGGTTTAATCCCATCTTTATTGCAATTAGGTGAAGCAAAATATGATTTATCGACTATTTTTGTACTAAATGCTTTGTATAAATAATAACATTTATTTCCATGTATCCATTGTACTTCATCTCCAGGGTTTAAATCAACATTTGGATATGTATTTTGTTTTACTATTAGCATTGTTTGCTTATTCCTTTCTAATCATCTAATCCAACATATTTTACATAAGTTACAATCTTGCCTTGTTGAAATTTTTCTTGTTAACTACATTATACCACTTACGTTTCATTTCTTCCCTATGCAAATATTCATTATCTGATTCTGACGGAGAATATAAATACTTTTCAGATATTACTTTTGCTTCTTTTTGTGATAATAGTTTATATTAATCATCTCCTTTAACTATAATCAATAAATTCTTTACCACAATCTAAACATATAAATCTTTCTTCATATAAATTATTTGTTTCTATTTCTTCATGACTTAATCCACCACAATAAGGACAAAATCTTAAAAATGTCATAATTGAACCTCTTTTAATTAATTTTATAATTAAATTAAACTTCACTTTGTATTGACACAAGTTTCAATGCTTTAATAACTTTATTATGTAATTTCTTTGTCATTGTAGAAACTTGTGAATCAGTAGCAACATGAAACATACACATATTAATTGCTTTTCTAATTTTCTCAAAGGTGTCTGCATCTTCACCTAATGTATAACCTTGTTTATTTGCTTGTTCTTCTAATGAATCACCTAAAATTCCATAACTAAATCCTACTTTATTATTCATATTATTAATCTCCTTTTATATTTTTATTTATTTTAGTATTTATTTTCATCATGCAACCAATCTAAAAACCACTCTAACCTTTTATTTACAATACCATTAACTTCACATAATTCTTCTCCATTATGATAATTTGCAATCATTTCTCCATTTTTAATGAGTATTAATGTTTCATTATCTTGTAAATATTGATCTTTGTCTTTTAATATTTCTTGCAATCTTTCTCTCATAATTATATCTAAACTCCTTTATTCCCATTTAATTAATCCATTATCATCATAATAACCATAAATTTTTGAACTTTTATGATCTGATGATTGATTAATTCCATAAATATGTATGTCTAATAATGATAATGTTACACGAATTGCTTTTAATCTATTAGTGAAAATTTCATACATATGAATATTATTATCTTTCTTATATTCTTCTGCACAAAATTGATACTCTTTATATTTAGATAATAATAATTCTTTCTTATTTTTAGATACTCTAGTCATATATTTCTCTCCTTAATCAACAAATTCAAAATCATTTTCTTCTAAACAAATAGCATCATAATGTTCATATTGACTTCTACACATTTCTTTATATTCACAACTCATCAATTCAGTGCTTTCTCCATCTAAATTTATCCACCATATACCATTATTTGCTTTATATTCAGTTACACCTGTCATATTTGCATAACTTTGGTTATCGAATATTACATGATCTTTTATTTTTACTTTTCTTTTAATTAATTCCATGATATTCACTTCCTTATATGTATATTTTCATTTATACTTGGTTATACTTTTAATAGAGAAGTTGGTAGCTAATGTTGAATTAGCAATTTATAAATTAATGCATCGGGAACATCAAGTTATAGATACTTACCAACTTCTCTATTAATATATTTTAATAATCTCTTTTATTTCAAACCTCTCTCCACTCAATCCCTTTACTCTCTAAATACTTAGCAATTAAATACCTATGGCAATATTCATAATCTTTCTCATAACATATTAAAGCATAATCAATACCTTGAGATAATTTTAAATATAATTTATCCAAGTAAATACCCATTATATGATCTTCTTGCATTTGTTTATTAAATCTTTCAACATATTTTTCCCAATTGTTGTCTTTTTTATATTCTAATAATGTTTCTGCATATGGAGCTAATTCTTTTACTATATAAGTATTAGGATATTTTGATATATCTAACCATTTTGGAGGAAATCTAGTGATTATAAGTTTTTTAGTTTCGTTAGGTATTTGATTTATTTTGTGGAAGTATGTTATGTAAAGCATGATAATATCCTTCTTTTAAATATTATTATTTAACTCAATTAATAATTCTTTATATTCTTCCTTATTTAATTCTTTATTAATTAATTCTTGTATTACCTTAATTCCAATTTCTTTATCTTTATAATTTTAATTTTTTTATATTCAAAATTCCACAACATTGAATTTTACACTATTAAAAAATAGCATAATTCTTACTTCATAGATTTTGTTGCCTCCATCTCCATAAGCTAACCCCGTAATCCCTACGGTTATAAATCTATATGTAATTCATATTATTTAACAATCTTAATCCTTCATTTTTAATATTAATAGCAGCATTAATATCTCTGTCATGTATACTATTACAATTAGGACAAATCCATTCTCTCACATCTAATTCTTTTAATTTTTCATTTTTAAATCCACAATTTGAACATAATTGACTACTAGGGAAATATTGATCTATTAATATAATATTTCTTCCATACCAATCACCTTTATATAGTAATTGTCTTTTAAATTCATACCAAGAAACATCTGACATATTTTTATTCATAAGTTTACTTTTTCTATTTTTTAGCATTTCTATTACTTTTAAATTTTCCAAACAAATAACTTGATTTTCGTTAATTAGTTTAGTGGATAATTTATGTAAAAAATCATTTCTACAATTTAAAATTTTTTCATGAATTTTTGCAAATTTAATACGTTGTTTATTTCTATTTTTACTTCCTTTTTGTTTATTAGATAATTTTCTTTGTTCTTTTTTAAGTTTTTGTTCATATTTTTTATAGCATTTAGGATTATCTATTTTTTCACCATTAGATAATATTGCATAATTTTTTATACCCAAGTCTATTCCTATTTTACTATTTAATTTTTCTTTTTCTATATTATCAGTTTCAAAACAAATATCGATAAAATATTTACCAGAAGGAACTTGATTAATTATCACACTTATTATTTTACCTTCTATTTCTCTTGATTTAACATATTTTACCGATTTTAATTTTGGTAATTTTATTTTATTATTTTTTATTTCTATACTTGGTATTTTATTTTTAAAATATAAACAAATAGTTCTATAAGATTTAAAATTATTTTTCTTTGATTTAAATTTAGGAAATCCTTGATTTTTATTTCCTTTTTTAATTTCTCTAAAAAAATTCTGATATGCTCGGTCTAAATTTTTTAAACTGTATTGCAATGCATTTTTATCAGGTTCTTTCAACCATTCTAATTCATTTTTTAATTGTGGCAATTGAGCACTCATATCAAAATATGACATTGATTTCTTTTCTGTTTTATATAATTCAATTCTTTTTGTTAAATAATAATTATAAACAAATCTACAACAGCCAAAAGTTTTTTGAATTAATATTTCTTGTTCTTTATTAGGATAAATACGATATTTATAAACTTTGTATATTTATTTCACCTTCTTTTCTTTCTCTTTTATCTTTTTATCACACCAAGGAATGTGACCGCAACAACCAACGTATGTTATCGTTTTTCCTTTGTCTATTATTTCTTTGCATGTACTCCTTGGAAATTCCATATAAATATCATTGCCATAACTTGCTGTCCAATTCATTTTAACAATTTCTGTGATTAAATTAGGACAATTATTTTGATTAGTTGATGTAGGGTTTTCTGTATTTTCTTGTAATTCTGTTTCATTATCTTCATTATCATATTCTTCTTCTGAATTATGTATGATTTAAACCTTCTTTCTTAAATTATTAATAATTTAAATACTTTTCATTATATTTGATAGCTTTTTCTTTAATATCTTGCAATTTAGAATTATTTGTATAATTTGATAAAACATTAATTAATTCTATAAGAGATTCACAATTCTTTTTTATATCATCATTAGTTTTATTACTATTCGCACTTATTAATGACACAAAAACCATATATACAATAGACATATCATTATTTAATAATGCGTCTTCAATCATGTCAGTAAAAAATTCTTTCATGTTTTATTCTCTCCTTTATAATTTTAATCTGCACATCTATCACATTTGCCTGATTCTGTATAATCAGCAAATAATACTCCACATACTGGACAATGTTCTAAACAATCATCACAGAATACATCATTATATTGTTCATATTTATTGTGTGGTTTTAAATCTGATAATTTTAATAGTTTACCACAATCAGTACATTGTTTGTATTCGTCTAATTCTTCAGTATTAATATAATAATTAATATCTTTATTAGGATTTTCGATCCATTGGTTTAATATAAAAGCACGATAATTAATATTTGTATTAACTATATTATTTGCTATATCAGGCAGTTTGTTAGATAATTCCATTAACTCATTAATTATTGTTTTTAGTTTTTTGAAATTATTTTCACTTATATTCATATTAATCTCCTTTAATTAGTTTACATATTTTGACAGTTAATAAAACCTCGATTTGGACACGATTTCAAACTATATGTAGTATGTTTATGATTTGTAGGATACTATATGTAGTAGGTAAATTTTATTTTGGGAAGAGATTTATGTTTATTTTAGTATGAATTTATTATGAATTTTCTCTCTTCCCTTGGTTATTATTATAAATCTTTTAAGTTTGATTGTCAATATTTATTTTTATATTTTGTTAATTTTTTATTAAATTTCGTAAATAATAATGAAACGTCGCCCAAATATATAAACCACTATATTCATTATTAGGCATAAACATAATATTAATATCATAACGATTAGCAAAACTATGAAGACTTCCTAGATATGATTTTTTATTATATTCAGTTTTATAATTACCATTACAAATATCTTCATAATTTGCATTTTCAATCAAAAGATACATTTTACCTTTATGAAGAATAAATTCTTTCTCAAATCTATCTCTTTGCTGAGAAAAATTCCCACTTAATTCTTCTAAGGACATTTTTCTTTCAATGACTATTTCCTTATCAAAATATAAATCTCTATTAATTGATAATTCTTCATTTTTAGGTAGGAAGAAACTATAATCTCCTTTATCTAATCCTTTTATAATATATTTAATTTTCTTTTTATCAAAATATTCAATAATATGGTTACATAATTTTTCTCTTGTATCTATAATTATTGTGATTGATGCCAATAATTCTTGTTGTTGTTTATCTGTGTATTTATATTGTTTAATCATCTTCTACCTCTCTTTGAAATTTATAAGTAATATTTTTATATTTTGATAACCAAAATTCTACTGTGCCTTCTATTTCTCTATATATTTTCTTTCCTGTTTCTTTATTTGTTTCTCCAGTAGGTTCTTTTTGTGGTTTACTATCTATTGTTTTAGTGTATAAAAAATCACCTTGTTTAAATGTATTTCTATTAAACTGATTAGTCCACATTTTTATTTGAAGTTTATTACCATTATTTATTTCATATAATTCTACTTTTACTATTGATTTCATAACTTCTAATTCAGAAACATAATAAATATCATTAGAATATGTTTTATCAGTATAAGTTATAATTCCTAAAATATCTTTTTGATTATCAAGAATTTCTTTTATTTTTAATGGTGTATTTTTAATTCCTTTTATTATATCCTTTAATATTTCTTCACTTTTAATTTTAGTTACTTTTTTAGCAGTTTTATTTCCATATTGAATGACAAAATCTAATCCTAATCCTAAATCTAATATTTTTGTTTGTAAAATTTCTTTAGTATCTTTAAATATATCATACCATTTAATTATATCTAACAAATAATTTACTTCTCCAAATTGTTTAAAATAATTCAATTTCACTAATTTATTTAATACAGTTTTATTTATTTTAGATCCCTGTAAACAATCTAAAAGATGAACAAAATCTATATATTCATTTTTACCTAATTCATATAGATTTTGTGAAACTCCTTCTCCAAATCCTTTTATGCTTGATAAATTAGGATAAATAATTTTATTTTCTTCATCAACAGTAACTCTCCTATTATCTTTACTAAATTCATAATCTCCTAATCTATATTTGTAAAATGTAATAGCTTCTTTTACTAATGCATCAATTTTATTTTTATTATTTTTATCTTGATAGTGATTAATAGATACTTCATAAAATTTTGCTGTATGATGTGCTTTAAACCATGCTTGATATGCACTATCTCCTCCCATTGATAAAGCATGTGGAGCATTAAATGCATAAAATGCAGACGCTTCTATGACATTCCATATATTATCAAAATTATCTATATTTCCTATTATTTTCATCCAGTTTTCTTTTAAAGTTATTTGAAGTTTTTCTAATTTTTCTCCCTTTAATTTTTTCTTTGATATTGATTTTAATACACCATATGCTTCTCCCATTGGTAATCCTAGATATGATAATAATTTCATAATTGATTCTTGATAAAGCATAAAATGATAACTATCTTCTAATATTAAATCTATTGTTTTTTCTCCTGTGGTATATTCTTCTCTTGCTAAAAAAATACCAAGTAATGATTTAAATCCTGGACGTATACCTGCTATAAATGCACTTGATTCTGCTAATGTCTTTGGTTTGTATTGTTTTACTTTTTTTGTAGTTGCTTCTTTTTCAACTTGGTTTACACAACAAGTAATTCCTTTTGCATATATATCCCATGTTAATTTATCGTCTGAAATCATTTCTCTCAATTCATCAAAACTAGGAACTTTTTGACCAATACTTTGAAAAAATTTATGAGTTAAATGAACACTATCTACAATTAAATAATCATTTTTTACATACCCAAATTCATCTAAATAATCCCCTTCGATTGCAGCACATAATGTTTTTTTCCCTGTTGTTTCTGATATAGCAGTTATTAATCCAATTTTTCTTCTAATATCTCCTTCTAATAATAAAAAACCACAAGGATGTACTTTTAATTTTATTGTAATACCCTGATATTCTAAACTTCCTTTATAAATTTCCATATATTCTTCTGGAATAAAATCTTCTACTTTAATAAATTCTCTATCTAATTCATCTGCATACTTTATCTTATCATTATATTTATCAATAAACCTAGATATTTCATTAGCATGTTCTGGTGTAACGTCATTTGCACCTGCGTATAATTGCCATGCTGCTTTTTCTTTTAATTTTTCAATTGCCATAAGAGGATAACAACTATGTTCTCCTATTAATTCTTTTGTTGCTTCTACAAATGGTTCTGCGTTTGCTAAATTATAGTCAATATCAGGCATTTGACCACTTAATACTCTTTCTTTTGTAAGAAATCTTTCTGGATATATAGGAATTTCACAATTAAATCTATCAATTGTGGTAAATCCTAATAACTTATTTACAATAAAAGAAGCTGAACTACCTCTTGAAGTTGTAGTTAAAATACCTCCTTTTTCATTAACTGCTTTAGATATAATTTTATCATTAGTTAAAAAATAATCTACAACTCCACTATCAACAATTTCTCCTACTTCATATTTTATTCCTTTTATTTTTTCAGGAGTTTTTAATTTCTCTTCTTTATATCTTTCATTTAATATTTTTTTAAATATTTTTACTTTTTCTTCATATGTATTATTTTTATATAAACAAGGTATTTTAAAATTCCTATCAAATATTATATCTTCACATTCATTAACAAATATATTTGTATTCATTATTGATGTTAAGATTTCTTCATCACTTAGAATTCCTTGAATTTTAAATCTATTAAATATTTCTTTTCCATCTGGAAAATCTAAATACCATCCTTCTTCATCTTCATATGTAATTCCTTTATATTTTAATATTTGATCTCTCTTAATTGTATTTTCTGGTTTAACATAATGACTATCTAAACCACAAATAATTTGTATATTGTGTTTTTTAGATATTTCTAATATTTTTTTGTTTAATAATTTTTGACTTTCTGTATTATGATTTTGCACCTCTAAGAAAAAATTATTTCCAAAATATTTATGTATTTCCAACCATAATTCTTCTGCATCTTCATATTTCCATCCTGTTACACAAGCTGAAGTAACAATAACATTATCTTTTGGTATATTAAATAGTAATTCTAAATCTAATCTAGGTTTATAATAATAACCTTCTTCATTTGCTATAGAAAGAGCATAATTTAAATCTTCTCTACCTTCAGGATTTTTTGCTACTAATATAATATGACTATTAGTTCTATCTTTTTCAAGTCTATTTTTTACCCAATATCCTTCTACAGAATGTCTATATTTTAAATTAAATTCATTTGCAATTTTATATACAAGAAATTGATTACCTTGATTTCCATGTTCTCCACTAAAAATACATTTATGTTTATATATATTTGCTTGATTTGCATAAGTTTTAATTGATTCTGCTGAATCTGGAGTTGAAGTATTAGAAAAATCAGTATGTTTATGATAATTTTCACAATATAAATTTTCTAAATAATCATCTATATCATAAGGGAATTTAAATATTAATTTATTTATTATATTTGTAATTATTTTTTTCAATTTGTTCTCCTTTCTTAATAAGTTTCTACATCTTTAACAAGAATTTGTTTTGATTTTATAACTTCTTTTTTGCCAAAATTATACCATGAATTTACACTTAAACTACCTACTACATCTACAAACATTGCATCTTCAATATTTTTTATCTCTTCTGTTGTCACATTAAATTTAACACATTCTAAATCTTCTGCATTAAATTTCAAATGAATGTCTTTCATTATTTTAATATCTCCAACAGTTAAATCTTCAATAATAAATGTTGGTTCTTTAAATCCTTCTCCTGTAATAAATGATAATCTTTGTATTTCATACAATAAATTCCATGTAATATCCTCTATATTTATTTTCATATCTACTTCTATTATATATTCTTGTTTAATATGTTCTAATTCTTCATCAGTAATTTCATATATTTTTTCTATATTTTCTTGTCTAAATTCCACCCCAAATGCTGAACTATGGCCTTCTACACTTTCAAATAATCCTGTATCAGATAATACTTGTTTAAAATCGAATTCATTTCCGTATCCTCTACCACTCCCACTAAAAGTATTTGTTTCTAAATCTAAACTTACAACTAAAGTTGGTTTTTGATATTTTTGAGCAATATTATTTGCTATTAATCCATTTAATGTTGAAGTTGCTTTTAATTTTGTTGCATCAATAATTATTATTTTATGAGTTAAATCAATAATTTTATCTATTTGCTCTACAATATCACTTTGTAATATTTTTCTTTTATCATTCATTCCACCACATAATTTAATCATTTCTTTTAATTTTTTAGCATCTTCTGTAATTAAAATATTTATTATATCTTCAATCTTCCCAAGTCTAATAATTGAATTTATAAATGGAACTAAATAAAATGCAATTGTTGTAGCATTTGGTTTATATTCTTTCTTTAGATATTTAAGTATTGCAAGCAAAGATGGATTACAATTGTTATGTATTTTTAATAATCCCTTTTGAATTAAAAATCTTGTTTCTGGTTGTGTTACATTCAT
>Ga0209318_1001665_pt1 | contig 12994 bp, 21 predicted proteins | sample RifGroE1_FD_183999 | JGI IMG/M metagenome (GOLD analysis project Ga0209318, IMG submission 183999) | Groundwater microbial communities from Rifle, Colorado, USA - Groundwater E1 (SPAdes) (version 2) | ecosystem: Environmental > Aquatic > Deep subsurface > Groundwater | place: Rifle, Colorado...
TATGAAACTTAGAGAAGGTAAAATGTTTAAAGGTAATCATAATGATTCACCTAAAACTACTAGACCAGAAAATAAACCATCAACACAAGGTATAAATAAAAACATGAAAACTTTTATATGTTTTTATAATGAAGAATATATAATGAATCATTGTGTAAAAATTCAAGCATTAGATTATAATGATGCAGAATACAAATTTAGATATTATTTAGCAGAAAATAAAATTGGTTATATTGATGAGGATAAATTACATATTGAAGATATAAATGAAATACTCTATGAATTAAAGGAGATAACTAAACATGAACAAATATGAATTAATCAAACCAGCAAATAAAGAAAAAATATTTACTGTTTCAATTGTTGCAGATTCAAATGATGGTGATTACATAACTGCTACTGAGATTTATAACATTAGAAGATTTCTATAATACCACATATAATATTAATATGCCATTTGGTGAAGGTGGTCATTGTCATACTATGGCATATATTCAGATTCATTGTGTTGATGAGAATGGACGATATTATGATGTAGAGTTAAATTTAGATATTATAAATTGCGAAGATAAATATAAAGAGAATGATACTGAAACAGAGGAGTAAAAATATGTATACATATATTATTTGTATGAAAAGTGGGAAAGAGTATAAGATTACAACAAAGTTTCTTTTTAAGGAATTAATTAATGAGATAATGCCTAAATTAACTAATGAAATTAAATTTTCACATTTTGAATTATTAGATTGTCCAGAAAAGAATGTTGCGATTATAGGAAATGAAATATCTAGTATTGAATATTATGTTAAAGTGGGTTAACTAATGAGGATTATTATGTCAATTATTGATTTTAGTTATTACACTATACCATTAAAAAATATTAAAAAACACCAGAAAATTATATTATATTCAATTAATAATCTTACTAATATTATTGGTTTTAATAATGCAGTAAAATTAATAATGCAATCTATATTAATAGAAATGCTAATGTATGATAGTAAATATGTATATCATTATGATTTAGATTATTGGCGTGATGAAATTATGAAGTGTCCTATTATAGATTGAAACATGATTAAAAATTAGTTTGATAATAAAATAAGGATGGATGATATGAAATTTAAAAGTAAAACACTATTAATTGACGAAGATGAAAATAATAAAATTAGACCTTGTTATCATAATTATGCAAGAATGAGTATATTGGAATTTATATATAGTGAATTATTTATATGGAAGAGTGTGCAAAGAAATATTATTTATGCTTTTAAAGAAGTCATAGAACCAATTAAAGAAATATCTTGTTTTTTATTTAATATTGTATCATTGCCAATATTACCTATTGCGTTATATTCACATGCTAAAAAAGAGATAAATAAGGCAAAAAACGAAGTGTGGGAGTATAAATGTTTTAGTTGTAAATATGTAAAAAGTAGTCCTTTAATTAAAGGTAGAATTGAAGATATTATAGGAATAGACGAATGTATTAAATGTAAATTAATTGATGGAATACCTACTGAATTTGTAGAGAAATAGAATTGTGTTAAATTAGTTTGGTAATAATTTTAGGTATTGACAGATTAAGAATATAATTGTATACTAAGGATAAAATAAATAAAAAGGAGAATAAATAATATGGAAAAATTCTTAGAAAGTATGATAATCCATGAACTTAAAGAAAATGGTATTGAAGAAGTTATAAAGAATTCTTTTTCAATAATTAAAGAAAATAATATTGATGGTATTATCATGAAACTTATACCTAAAATTATTGAAAAAAGATTAGAGAATTATTTTGAAGAATCAGATGATTTTTATGAGATTATTGATGAAAAGATTTTAGAAACTATAGAAAGACTATTAAAAGAAACTAATGTTGATGATATTGTGAGTAAACATTTACCTAATATGATACAAAAAAGAATAGAAGAAAATGTAGAAGATAATTACGAAGTAGATGAATTAATTGATACAAAAATATTTGAAGCAATTAAATTAAAATTAAAGAAAATTAAAATTAGTTAAATTATTAGATGTTATTAAACCTATTTATAATATTAAAGTAGGAGAATAATATTTTAATAAAACTCTATAAATAAAAAATATAAAGCACATAAGTGCAGAAATGGAGAAAAATATGAAACTAAATGAAACGGTAAAAATGATGAATAGTGCTGATTACAAAGAAAGGTTTAAAGCAGAGTATTTACAATTAAAAATCAGGATGAATGGACTTAGTGCCATGCTTAAAAAATATGAGGCAGGTACACTTAATTTTACTCCATCATGCCCAATAGAAGTTTTAAGAGGGCAACTTATTAATATGGGAGCATATAAAAATTCTCTTATAGAACGTGCAGAAATTGAGGATATTGACTTAGAAGTAATAAAATAAATGTATATTAAAGATACAATAAAATTAAAATTAGTTAAAAAGGAGAAATGATAATTATGAGTAATGATAGAGAATTAATTTGGGTAGATAAAGATGTAGCAAAAAAATATATGGATTTATCAACAGATACAGAGAAGTTAAAATTAGTCAATGACGTAATCAAAGAAAGAGGTTTAGATATTACAACGGACATTGAAAGTTTGAATGATGATTTGTTGAGATTCAAAGCATTTGCATTAAATTATTCTACAGAATTTAAAAAAGCATACCAAGAACAAACTGATAAAATGGAAAAATTTTATGAAACTAATGGTTATATTTTTGATAGAATCAGTACGCAAACAAGAAAATTACAAAGTGAAGTAAGTAAAATTGGTGATGAGATTAAAGAATTAAACAATCAAATGGATAAAATTGAAACATATAAAATTGAAAGATTAATTGGTTTAATTGAAAAGTTTAATGGTATGAGTAGTGAAGATAAAAGGATATTTGAGTTAATTTTGAAATCACAAGGTTAGTTTAAATTATAGTAAATTATTGAATGTTGCAAACTATTGATTTATAAGGGTTTGCAACATTCATATTAACATTCAAATAAAAGAAACATTTTATTCAAATAAAGGAGGAAAATAATATAAAAATAAATAATGAAAAAGAAAAACAGAAATTTTTAGAATTAAACATTGAAGAAATAGGTTCTTATGCACTTGTAACTTATAATAATCAAACTGAAGCAATATGGATAACTAGATATAAATATCATTGTGAAGATGGTAGTGATTGGTTTTTGGAATCTCCATGTGAAGGGAGAAGATATGAATTTAAAGATACAAGTGAAGAAGCAATACGAGAATTTGTAAAAGAACAATATAAAGAAGAATACATAGAAGATAGTATAAAATATATTAAGTCAATGATAAGAGATGGATGGTTATATGAAATTTATAATCCACAAACTGGGCCATTTTTACCTGAAATATTGGATGATTTAACTTTGATTTCTGAGGAATATTGTTTAGAGTGGATGTTGAGTAACGAATATATAAATTAAGAAAGGAGAAATTAATCTATTGAACACAACAATATTTATACCAAAAACTATTAAGGTAGGTTATCAAAATCGTAATGATACATATACAAAGAAATTAGCATATATTATTTATTATGATCAAAAAAATGTATTACGTAAGCAAAAATCATGGGAAGGCTGGAGAGACAAAAATATTGAACCACAAGAATTTGTAAATGAACCAACATCAGGATTTGTTTTGAATAAGAAAGTAGGAGATTATGCAAGTAGATGGAGTCATAGACAAGCATACTGTAGAGTATATGATTCAAGAGGTGATTTTGAATTTGAGATTACAATTGAAAATTTACTTTATATCTTAGAAAATGCAACGTCAACGAAAGGGAAAAGATTAGAAGGGCAATTCATTTACGGATGGAGTGGCAAGGATTTAATATTAATACCTTGTGAATCACCAGATTATAAAGAATTGACTAAACTTAATGATTTAAGACATGAGAAGAAAAAGTTTAATAGTAAAAATATGATTCTTGGTGCAACATATAAATCTAATAATAATACCGAATTAATATACTTAGGAAGATATTATCAAAGTAATGATGATGATAAAGGAACCATGTCATATTTTTTCTATAATAGAGAATCAAAATATAATAAAATTGATATAGTAAAATCTCTATCAGGATATATAATTGATGTAATAAATGAAAATTGTATTGAAGATTACGCAAATTTAATGGATGAATTATTAACATATAGCAATTATTCTATTAGAGAGCAAAAATATGATGAATATAAAGATTATACTTTAGATGAATTTGAAAAAAGTTTAAATAAACGTAATGGATTTTATAGTAGTAAGTATTATGCAGAAATCAATGGTGAAATTAAAAAATTTTATTATATAGACAGATATTATGGTCATTGGAGATATAGTGGCTATACAGAACCAAAATATAATGTTTACACATTGATTAAAGGTTATAAAGATAAGAGAATTATTGATGAAAAATCAGTTGGTCATATTTTCAATCAAATAAAACCAAAATATTTAGTAACATATGATTCAAATAAAAATATAATAAAGGAGTGGAAGTAGCAACATGAGTGAAAAACAAATGACAAATGATGATAAGATTATGTTGTTGAAATCTCAGATTGCAGATAAGAAGAAAGGTTTAAAAACTAAAAAGAAATTTTCACCTTTGACAAATTGCAGTATTGAATTAGATGGAGTAAGATTGAATTTACAAGTATTAAATAGAGAAGGTTTAACTCATTTATTAGTTAAATTAAATTCATATCTATTATCTGCTGTTGATTTGGGTTTAGATGAAGAATATGTTATTTCTGGTTATATAATTGATCAATGGATTACGGATATTAAGTTGAAATTAGAAATATTGAAATATGAGGAAGAAGATAGAAAATTGAAATTACTTGAAAGTAAACTTCATGTTCTTCTCTCAAATGAAAGACAGGTATCTTTAGCAATTGAAGAAATTGAATCAATGATTTAGTAAATTTAATGTTTCTACGATACTACATATAGTGTAAATATATTTTATGAATACAATATGTAGTATAAAAATCATAACCAAACATAAATTTCATTCAATTATAGGTAAAATCACGTTAAATTTCTATAATTGTGATTTTTACCTATAATGTACACATAAACCATTGATATATAAATGTTTAGGAGATGCAAAAAATAGAGAAATTTAATAAAAATAAACCTTGACATGTCAACTACAGAATGGTAAAATAATTGTAGATTAGAAAGGAGAATAATTATATGAATACAACAATTGAATTTAAAAACGGAAGTAAAATTAAAACAATTGAATCAACGTCTGATAGTATTAGAGGAAATAGAAGTAATATAATAAGTTTTTTGTGTGATAATTGTAAAAAGATACATGAATCTGTTCATATATCAGAAATGATGTGTCTTGATGATAATAGAGTAATTTGTAGAACAAGTTTTAATGGTATCAGAGATATTAATAAGGTTAAAGAATAAAAACTTGACATATTAATTACAGAATGGTAAAATAATTAGAAATATTAAAAAAGGAGAGATTATATTATGATTAAAGAAACTACAAATGAACAAGGATATATTTTAAATGAAGAAAAATCAAAAACTATTATGGAATTCTTTGATGCAATAGACCAAATGACAATTATTAAATGTGAAGAAAAGCAAAAAGGTTTACGATTTATTAGGTGAAATTATAATTTTACTTTCTGATAATGAGATTGTAAATGGTTGGAATAATGTAAATGCAAAAAATATAATTAATCAAACTAATTTTAAAAAGACTAAATGTATTTAAATTAGTAGTTAAATAAATTTTCGTATACCATATATAGTGTCCAATCAATATCACAAACACTATATATGGTAGTAAAATAAAATCAGCATCAAAGATCCATTTGGTGTCATTATTAACTAACTAATAAGTTAAATATAGGAGTACACAATGTTTAATTTAAAATCAATATCTTACACATGGAAACATAAAATTGCTTTTCTTAAAGTAGAGAAACAATTATTAGGTAAAAACACATTATCAGGCTATTTACATGATATTGATAAAATATTACTGTATTTATTACCAATAAATAATAAAACTGTACGCAACATTCATAGGAGGTGGTCAAGACACCATGTAGAATCTAAAAGAAAGAAGAATTATTTAGAAATGATTATTGACTGGGAGTGTGCAAGGTTTACGAAATATGATAAACCTTTAAATGCATATGAAACTATGACGAAGTATTATCCTGAAGAAATAGAAAATATATTGCCAATATTAAAAAAAATAAAATTAATTTAAAAGGAGAGATTGATTATGGGTTTTTATGAAGATGATGTTAGAGAAAATAAAGAAAGAGAAAGGGAACGAGAAGCAAGAAGACGAGAAATACATCGTAATGGTAGTCAGACTATTGGTGAGTTTTCTAAAAACTTTTCTATTGGAAGTTCAAGTGGTGGTAGATGCCGTAAATGTGGTTCACATATTGATTATGGAACATTATGTGGTGCTTGTAGTTGAAATTAAATTAATTATTTAAATTAATATTTAATAGATAGTTGATATTTGTTTGTTATCAACTATCTATTAAATAAATATATTTCGTATAATGATTATAGAGTACCACAAGATTGTATGAAATATAATAAATAAAATAAATCAATTATTTTAAAGTGGTGTTTATATTTAAAGAAAAGAGGTGGTATATTATTCAAAACAATTATATATTCACAAAAGATAAATATAATAAAGTAATGCAATATTTATCTAAATATTTATTCTATGACGCAAACATAAAATATCTTTTTAACGAGTATGATAAATTTGGTGATGTATATTTAATTGGTGGTGCAATAAAAGATATTGCTTTCTTTGATAGAATACCAAGAGATTATGATATTATTGTATTATCTCCAAATAAAATTGAATTAGATTTGCCAGAATGTTACATAATTAATAAGAATAATTTTGGAAGCAGTAAGATATATTATAGAAATTTTATATTCGATATATGGAATTGCAAAGATGAGCAAGATATTTTTGATTCAAGTATTAAATTTAATATTGATGGATTATACATAAACTTATCAAAAGGAATTTATAAAGATGAATTATTTAATCAATCTATTATGGATGGTGTTGTTAGAATTGTGAATAATAAAAACACACATCCAATTGAAGGTAGAGATTATGAAAGAGGATTAAAATTAGCAAATGATTTTGGATTAAAATATAAGTGGAAGGAGAATATTTAATTTGAAATGTTTTTATCATAATGATTTAGATGGAAGATGTGCAGGTTCAATTGTAGCACATTATGAAAATAATTATAATAAAGAGAATTATTTTGAAGTAGATTATATTATGCAATTGCCATTAGATAAGATTAAAGAAAATGAGAGAGTATATTTTGTTGATTATTCATTTAAGAAAGATACTGTTTGGCAATTAGAAGAAATTTTAAAGAAAACTAAAGATGTGATATGGATCGACCATCATTTATCTAGTTTTAAACTTGAAGAAGAATTGCCTTGGACAAAAGATATTAAAGGTATTAGACAAGATGGAATTAGTGGTGCAGGATTAACTTATATGTACTTATATAATTGTAAATTTGATGATTTGCCTTATTACATTCAACTTGTTTCTGATTATGATTGTTGGTTATATAAGTATGAACCAAATACTACATATTTTAAAATAGGATTAGGTACTGAAGATAATGATGCGTTAGATGATATATGGAAAATACTACATGAAAGTTTTGTAGATAATGTATGTTTATCTATTTCAGAAGGTACTTTAATTGAAAAAGGCAAAATAATTAAGCAATATATTGATTCCGAAAATACATTTTACAGAGAGCATTATTCTTATAAAACAGAAATTGAAGGATTAAAATGTTTAGTAGTTAATAAAAAAAGTAATTCATGGGTATTTGGTGATAAAATTAATGAATATCCTTTAGTTATGGTATGGGTATTTAATGGTGTTAAATATTCTTACTCTATATTTAGTGTTGATAAGAATATTGATTGTAGTAAGATTGCAGAGAAGTATGGTGGAGGAGGCCATTATTCTGCTGCAGGATTTAGTAGTGATGAATTGTTGTTTAGAAAGGAGGATAAATAAAATAAAAGAAATTTGGGAAAATATTGATGGATATGATGGAATATATCAAATAAGTAATTTAGGAAATATTAAAAGCTTTAAACGATATAGTAATGGAAAAATATTAACTCCTAAAAAAGATAAAGATGGGTATTTACAAATAGGATTAAGAGATAATAGTAGTAAACGTAAATTTTATAGATTACATAGACTTGTAGCTATTACGTTTATTCCAAATCCTTTAAATTTACCTGATATCAATCATAAAGATAATATTACATATCATAATAATGTAGATAATTTAGAATGGTGTACTAAAGATTATAATAATAAATATAGGTTTACCAATGGTAACGCAGATCATAAATGTGAAAATCATCCTAAAACAAAATTAACTAATGAAAAGGCTAAACAAATTTATTTGTTAGGACACAGTGGTAAATATACAGAACCAGAGATTGCAAAAATATTTAATACAACAAGAAGTGTTGTTAATCATATTAGACTTGGATATACATGGTCAATAATAACAAAAGATATTGTAATAAATTAAAAATATAATAAAAGGAGAATATAATACATATGATTACTAACTTGCCCTGCGGATGTCCAACTATTCCTATTAATAAATTCATTAATGTTAAAGAAAGATTATTAGCAGGAGAAACAATTATAATTGACGATCCTCAAATTGAAGAATCAGAAATAACTTTCTTTCAGTTAAAAGATGGTAGTGTATTTTCTTTAGTTGTATTTCCAGATGATACTCAGGGAACTGCTAATTTCAAAATGAAAAGAGCAATTGAAATTTGTAAGGAATTTTGGGATGAAGGATATGATTTTTGTAGTGGAGACCATATGAGTTTTGTTGTTAAGGAAGATAAGAGAGATGGAGAAGGAGAAGGTAAAGAGAGTGAAAAATAGTTGTTGACAGATAGGAAATATAATTGTATAATAAGGAATAAGCAAATAAATTAATTAAAAAGGAGTACGTATATGAATAAAGAAAATTTTAAGGATTATGTTATTGATGCGTTATCTTATTTTGACGGAGAAGAACATGATAGAAAAGATAGTATTGAATTAATTGAATTAGCTGACGATTCAATTATTGTAATAACTAAAAATGATAAAAGTTATTTATTAAATATTGTTGAGATAGATAGTGTGTTAGGGAGGATTGATTTTATAAAGACAAAATTAAATTATTTAAAAACACATCTTGACAGATAATAAATATAATGTTATACTTAGGAAAGATTAAGGAATTGAAAAAGGAGGCATGATATTTTGAATAAGATTCAAAGGATTAAAGAGTTGGTAACATTGCTAAATAAAGCATGTGATGCATACTATAACTTGAATAATCCTATTATGGAGAATCGTAAATACAATATTTTATTTGATGAATTAAAATTATTAGAAGAATCAGAAAATGTAATCTTATCTAATTCTCCAACGCAAAGAGCAGGTTATAAAGTAGTATCTAATCTACCAAAAGTACAACATGATATTCCTCTATTGTCACTTGACAAGATCAAAGAAATACCTAAATTAACAAAATGGTTAGGTGATAAGCAAGGTATATTAATGTTAAAAATTGATGGTGGAACAGGTAAAATAACTTATCAAAAAGAATTTAAACAATTAGTAACTAGAGGTGATTCAGAAACTAATATTGGAGAAGATATTTCACATAATGTAAATAGCATTAAAAATATTCCATTAGCAATTGATGACGGAAATGAGATTCAAATTGTTGGTGAGAATTATATGAAATACTCTTCATTTAATGAATTAAACTCTAAGATTGTAAAGGAAGAAGATAAGTATGCCAATCCAAGAAATTTAGCAAATGGCTCAGTTGGTTTGCTTGATTCTAAAGTATGTAAGGATAGAAATATTGAATTTTGTGCTTTTAATATTCTTAAAGGTAATAAATTTAAAACTAAAGTAGAACAGTTAGAATGGTTAAAATCGCAAGGATTTGATACTGTTCAATATTGGATTGTTAATAAAGATAATCTTGAAGAAACTATTAATCAAATAATAGAAGATATTCCTACTTTTGATTATCCGATAGATGGTCTAGTTTTAACTTTTAATGATATTAAACATGCAGAATCATTGGGAAAAACGAATCATCATTATAATGGGAGTGTAAGTTTTAAGTTCGAGGATAGTTGGCATAGAACAAAATACTTATATACTGAATGGAACACAAGTAGATTTGGCAAAATTGTTGGAACAGGAATATTTAAAACTGTCAAAATTGAAGGAACTGATGTTAATAGAGCAACACTTCATAATTTAGATAGATTTTGGAAGTTAAAATTAGGTAAATTTGATGATATTGAAGCTTCAAAAAGAAACAAAGTTATTCCTGCAATTGAAAATAATATTACAAGAAGTGGAACAGAAGAAATTCCTACTGAATGCCCTACTTGTAAAGGTAAAGTAGAAGTTAGAAAAGTAGTAAATACTCATGATTTATATTGTCTTAATACTGATTGTGATGCAAGACTACTGAAAAAACTTAAGCATTTTGTTAGTAAACAATGTTTCAATATTGCTGATATGGGCGAGGCATCTTTAGAAGTATTTATTGACAAAGGATTTATCAATTGTTATATGGATATTTTCAAGTTAGAAAGATATAAGAAAGATATTATATCACTTTCTGGTTTTGCTTTGAAATCGTATAATAAGATGATTAAAGCGATTAATGATTCTAAAAGTATTAAAATGTGTTCACTAATTGCATCTTTAGGGATTAAAAATGTTGGATTTGGTAGTTCTAAGAGATTAGAAAAACATTTTAATAGTGATATTAATGCTTTCTTAGATGCAACAAAATCTTATTTAGGTTATAAATTTATGACTATTAAAGATTTTGGCGAAACTACAGCAACGAGTATTTATTTATATTTTCAAGATGAAGATAATATGGAGCAATTTAAGGAATTATTGAGTAATATTAATGTTAAAGGAGAGGAAGTTAAGGTGGAATCAAGTCTTAAGTCACTTGATGGGATTACATTTGTCGTAACAGGCAGTGTTGAAACATTTAAGAATCGTAAAGAATTAGAGGAATTGATTACTTCACTTAATGGGAAGTTGAGTAGTGGAGTTTCAAGTAAGACAAATTACCTTATCAACAACGACATCACATCTACTTCTGGTAAGAATAAAAAGGCAAATGAGTTAGGTGTGAAAATAATTAGTGAATCAATGTTTAATGAGATGATTGGTCGAGTTGTTTAATTAAGATTAATTAAAGTTTACCATTCAAGAGAAAGTTTATACCAAAATAAAAAAACAATATAAACTTTCTCTTGACAATTATACAGAATGGGAATATAATAGTGAAAGTAGGGAAGAGTTAAGAAAGGAGTTTGAATTTGAATTTGAATTTGAAAGGAGGTGAGATTTTATAAAAATAAATAGAGTAGAAAAACATAGAATTAAAAATAAAAGTCCTACATGGAAAGTTATTGATGATTTAAGTTTTAAATCAAAAAATTTATACAATTATGCTAATTATTATATCAGACAAGAATTCATTAATAATAAAAAGTATATAAATTATTATGATTTAAAAAAGATTATAAAAACACATGAATCATTTAAAAATTATGGTTCTCAGGCAGCACAACAAACACTAGTCATACTTGACCAAAATTGGAAGTCATTTTTTGCAGGTATAAAAGGATGGAGTAAAAATCCTGAGAAGTATTTAGGAAAACCTAAACTTCCAAAATATAAAGATAAAGAAAAAGGTAGATTTCCAGTAATTATAACCAATATTCAATTCACAATACTAGATGGATATATTAGATTTAGTTGGCAACCATTAAAATCTCTTAATAAAATGTTTAAAACTAATATTAAAGATAAATTGATGCAAATAAGATTCATTCCCAAGGGTGTTGATTATATTATGGAAATAGTATATGAAATAAATATTCCTGAAACAAATCAACATAACCAAAGAATTATAGGGATTGATATAGGCATTAATAATCTCGCAACAGTATCTAATAGTATATTTTTAAAATCTTTTATTATTAACGGTAAACCATTGAAGTCTATGAATCAATATTACAATAAAAAGAAAGCAAAATTTCAATCTGATTTAAAAATAAAACATAATAAAAATTGGAGTAATAAGTTAGAAAGATTAACTACAAAACGCAATAATAAAATAATAGATTATATACATAAGTCAAGTAGATATATTGTTAATTGGTGTATAGAAAATAATATTGACACTATGATAATTGGATATAATAGTAAATGGAAACAAAATAGTGACTTATCTAAAAAAGTTAATCAAAATTTTGTGCAAATACCTTACAAATTATTTATTAATCAATTGGAATACAAATGTAAAAATAATGCTATTAACTTTATACTAACAGAAGAATCATATACAAGTGGTACTTCTTTTATTGACAATGAAGAACCTATTAAAAAGAATTATGATAAAAGCAGACGTAAACATAGAGGTTTATTTATTAGTAATAAAGGAATAAAAATTAATGCAGATTTAAATGGAAGTTACCAAATTATTAAAAAAGTAATACCAAATGCTTTTAGTAATGGTATAGAGGGTGTATGTTTACATCCAGTTAGAGTTAATATAATCTAGCGAATGAAATAGAAATATTTTAATAAATGGAATATTTGGTTACGATTTGTAAAAGTTAGGTTTTTAAGATTTTAAAGTGTAAAATAAGATAAAATTTAAAAAGAAAAGGAGAAATGTTTATTTATGATTGAAATTAAAACAAATCCGTATAAACAAATGGTTGTTAATTCTGCTAATGGTGATGTTGTTATCTCGGAAACTGATAAAGTTAGATTTATAACTGAGTCTGGTGAAGTTAAAATTGGCTCTGTGGTGA
>Ga0209318_1001666_pt1 | contig 12992 bp, 11 predicted proteins | sample RifGroE1_FD_183999 | JGI IMG/M metagenome (GOLD analysis project Ga0209318, IMG submission 183999) | Groundwater microbial communities from Rifle, Colorado, USA - Groundwater E1 (SPAdes) (version 2) | ecosystem: Environmental > Aquatic > Deep subsurface > Groundwater | place: Rifle, Colorado...
CGATCCGTTTGAGACTCTTTTCGCGGGCCACCGGCTTATCGGGATCCGGCAGGGCCTCGATCTCATCTTTGGGATCAAGTGCCGTAAACCGGAACGTAGCGCCATCCAGCGGGTATCCCCAGTATACCAGGAATGGGATCAGCTCATAATTCACCAGGTTAGTAGTTACCCTGAGGCGGGAATCATGATAGTCATCCATGATCCGTTCGTGTACGCCGGCAGTTCCGGCCCAGGCTTCGTTGTTAGAGGTGCCGGTCTGGCCGTTGATCATCTTGCCGATGGCCTTGTCGGCCACCAGAATGTTTTCCGAGAATAGCAGGTGTGCCCCGCCACGGCTGGCCGGTTCCTTCAGTTCGATGGTATCGGAGTCTTTGTCACCGATCGCCCATCCGGATGAGGCAAAGTTCTGGAGCATCAGTATTCTTTTTCTCAGGTCGTCACCTTCTGCATCCGTGGTCATGGTAATCAGCGGATTGCCAAACTTTTCACTGTAGGTGGCCCAGTCGGAACGTGAGAAGTTTTTCCAGATTACTTCCCTGGTGATTGTTTCCAGGGTGCCCAGATCGGAGGGGTCGCCGATCTCTACAAGGCCCAGTGGTTTCATCAGGTCACCCACCGGGATCCCGCTTTGCAGGAACGGATCGGTAAGGACTTCTTTCCGGTCGGGCCGGATATAAGCCCGCGGGAATACGCTGCAATCCTTAAACTCCCGGGTGGTATCCATGCGGCCGAATTCCACGAGGGTATACCCGTACATCTCGCTCCAGAACACAAACTTAAGCAGCTTTTCAAACCAGGGACGGTGCAGGTATTCCGTAAGGGCCGGATCATCCACTCCGTTACGGGATATGATAAACGGCTCGGCTACCATTTTATTGATGGCGGTGCGGCTCTGGCTGCGTACCTCGCTGTCGGTGATGGCGTTGTCGTACATCCGCATCAGATCGTACCGGTTCGGGTTAAACGTGTCCTTTGCGCTTTCCAAAGCGAGCCGGAGGGTTCCCATCTCCATCAGGATCCGGTCGTTTGGCCGCTTGGTGATTTCATCGGTTAAACGGCGGTTTTTTGATGCTTTTGTCTCTGTAGCCGAAAAAGCCGTTTTAAGGCCCTTTTTTGAGTTCCCTTCGAAAAGACGGGCAAGTATATGTTTTTTCTCGTTCATGGTCTGGATCTTTTACTTAAACTATATTTAAACGGTCTGGCGGGGCTAGGAGAAGAATGGATTATTGCTTCGCTTGGTATCGAAGCCATATTCAAACCGGGTGATCACTTCTCCGTCCTCGTCGGTAAGGGCATCCAGGGTGGTTGCTTTTTTGCCCTGGGCAAAGAGTTCGATATCCCGGATGGCGGATTTATAGTTATCTGTAATCCGCTGCGGGATCTCGTCATCGGGAACCGTGTTAAAGAGCCAGTAGGCCGTGAGGCTCACCAGGATCCGGATGAGGACCTTATTCCTTCCAGTGGTGGTTTTGGCGAGCTCAGCGTCTATATCATACCGCTCCTTGAGGGGATCGAGCTCGCTGATGGCGTTTAGTTCGGCTGCGGCAAGGTTAGCATCCGCTGTTCCGCGGAGCTGGGTGAGCAGGCCCGTGGCCAGCGCCCCTTTAAAATCGTCTGCAGATAGAAATATCATTTAGCACCTCCTGTCGTTACTGCGTTTAAATGCGCCGGACGCGATCGCTTTGCTGTCCGATTTCCCGTGTTTAAGGGATTTGGTCATCTTCCAGATCCCGCCTTCCACGGCATCCGGACCGTCGTCATGTTCCAGGTCGGGGAACCCCAGAAACTGATCGCGGAGCAGCTGCATATCGGGGTCGTGTTTTTCGGCCTGGTTAAAGCGTAGGTACCGCTGCTCAGTGAGTGGGCTCAGGTTTTCAATACGGGCTGTTTTATCAGGCTTTTTCCGGTCGTCGCCCCGGATCCTTAAGTAAGCGCCTCTCCGATCCCCTTCCTGGTAGTATTCCTCCAGCATAAGATCCTGTATAAATCCGGTCTCCATATAATGCCGGCAAAGGAGCCGGTCGGGGACCAGCGAGGCAATATTGTAGTGGCCCCGTACCATGGTGCCGGTATTGCACTGCCGGTTAAAGGCCTTAATAATATCGTAATAACGTCCTTTTCTGCCGATCAGAACGATGGCTTTTCCATCGGAGAACTTCGTGTCCTTATAGCTCGGGTCGCAGTAGCTGATCAGCTGGTCATACTGTCCAAAGTCAAGCACCTGCACCCATGGAAGATCGGTATCCTTAAAGATCCGGCCCACAACCACGTGCTCATGGAAGAATTCCCTGAGGGCAATACGGCTGCCTTGTTTGGCCATCTTTTTCAGGATCACCTCCCGGGTGTAGTTCTCTTTCCAGGCAGGGACGCCGGTTTCTGAGAGGTCCTTTTTATGGGTCCGCGGGTTCTCCAGGGCATATATTTTGCTGTGGTAGAGCTCCGGCCGGATCGGATCATCGGGGTTCACGTCGCCCACCAGGTGAGCAAGGATCGAGTATTTGTGTATCCGGTTGCCGGCAAAGATCAGGCGGGAGGCCTTGTTGGGCATCGCTCCGTAAAAGTCGCCCAGCACCCAGTCTACCGACGCTAAAACCCGCTCCATGGACCGAACGATTACGGCATCATCGATATCATCAATAACCCCGTAATTGGGCCGGTTGGCGGCCTTACGGGTGCCGCGGGGCGACTGTCCGCGGCCAAAAGCCCAGAACCCGATGCCGTCTGAGGTAACAAAGTATCCGTTTTTCCATTCGCCGATGGTGTGCTGCTGTCCGTAGTCGCGGATAAACCGCTCGTTGAGCATCAGTTCCGCCTGGATATCACCCAGCAGTCCCTGGGCCTTATCCTCGTTTGAGCTGGCGATCATCATGCCGGTGAGTTCCTTCCGGGCCTTCAGCATCAGGGGCATGATCACATCCCAGATAATGGATTTGGCATGCTCGCGGGGCCACTCCGCACCGATCATGCAGTCGGGATGATCGAGGCAATGGTTCATCGATTTTTTATGAAACCAGCCGAACTCTGCAGATACCAGGTGAGGGAAATAGTAATGGCCAAATTTTACGGGATCCTTCAGCAGGGTCAGGATGCGTAAATCTGCCTCCTGAGCGGTTTCGTTTTCAATTGGTTTGGCGTTGATAATGGCCCGTTTTTCGATCAGCCATTCCTGCCATTCCCTTCGCTCCTGGGGAGAGAGTTCCTTACGACGCATCAGGCGTTCCTCCGCTGCTCGTTCAGGTACTTTTCAATGGGATCGAGGTTCAGCTTTGCCAGTTCGGCATCTTCGATCCGGAGCCAGCCTACGTAATCCCGGAGGATGCGAACCAGGTCGCTCCATTCGGTTTCCTTTTTGCGGATGGTGGTGAAAAGCTTCTGCAGGGCGTCGATATCCCCTTTGGAGATCAGCTGTATTTTCTCCGGTTCCTTCTCCTCCTGCTTTTGATACAGCTCGGTAAGGCGGGTAAGACGGTCCAGCTGGTACTGGATCAGGATCCATACCTTATCTGCAGCCGTTTGCTGGTTCATCTCGAAGTGTACCCGCTTTTTATCCCATTCTCCATCGGTTTTCCATGTGGAGATCGATTTTTCGGAAACCTTTAAGATCGAGGCGATTTCCGTGCCTTTCATTCCTTCGCGATAGAGGATGAGGGCAGCTTCCTTTTTTGAGATCATCCGGTAAATTTTACTCAAACTTCCATAATCACCGGGCAATAATAAAGGACTTAAGCAAGGATATCAACATACCTTGCAAGGGAATCAATATTAATTGGTTACGTGGTTTTGACCTTGCAAATTTGAAACAACTTTTTCAGAAAAACAAACACTGCAAAAAATGATTGCCCTCTGATGGACCTGAAATTTTCCAAAATAGTATCTCAGGAAAAGCGCAAGGCGGAAATGTTGCTTTACGGTCTTATCGGCCAGGAGATCAACGGATCCTATTTCGCTCAGGAATTATCCTACCTCACCAAGAATTATGAGGAAGTCTGCATCCGGGTGAACTCAGACGGCGGCCTGGTAACCGATGGTTTCGGGATTTTGGCGGTGATGCTGGCCAGTCCGGCGCGTATTGTGGTTCATATCGACGGGGTGGCTGCTTCCATGGCGGCCGTGGTGGTTGCCGGAGCCGATGAGGTGCTGATGAATGACTTTGCCCTCCTGATGATCCACAGCCCCTATTTTGTAGATGACAAGGATGAGAAGGTGACCACATTATCGGCAAAGGATAAGGTGGTGTTAACCAACCTCACCAACTCCATGGTGCAGCTGCTCACCAAGCGGGGACTTACCGATGAGGAGGCCCGTAAGATGATGAAGCAGGACACCTGGTTCAATGCCGAGCAGGCCCTTGAGGCAAAGCTGGTAGACCGGATTGTAGAGACCGGCCGCAAGATGGAGCTGGCTGCCATGGCACCCAAACGCCTGGTTGCCACCATCCTAAAAGAGCACACTAATACTGACAATATCGAAATGAAAAAAGTTATTTCAACTCTTAAGCTGCCCGAGGTCGCCGACGAAGCTGCGGTGGTTGCGGCAATCGAACAACTGCAGGCTGCACCCGCAAAGGTGGATCTGCTGGTGGGTAAACTGCTGGCCGTGGGCCGTTCCCTGGGGACGGTTACCGATCAGAATGAAGCGAGTATGAAGAAGCTGGCCGCAACGGACGTGCAGCTCTTGGATCTTTTTCCGGTTGACGCTAAGGCGCCTGAAGGCCCAGCCGCTGTGGCGGCCGCGGATCAGGTAAGGCTCTCCGAGGTACTGGCTTCCTTTAAAGGCGGCGGGGCGCCGGTGCAAACCGACTCTGACCGTTTCGCTGAAATGGAAAAAAAAGGCCCTCAGGCACTCGCCGCCTGGAAGGCATCGAACGCCGCTGAGTACAACAAGTGCTTTAAGGCATTCTGGGGCGAGGAACCCAAATAATTGTCACACCTGATAATACCATAAAAAATGAGCGAAACTGTAAAGTGGCCCTTTGGTGCAGCTGGATCTGCAACGTTCAGTGCAACCGGGGCTCAGGCCGTATCCATCGCCAACGAACTGACCATTATCGATGGCGTAACTACCCAGGCAACGGATAACCGCACGCTGAATCTCACGATCAGCTCCGAGGTTAATGCCGGTGCCATGATCCTTGTGAAGTCGAAGTCCAACGGGACCGAGACCCTGACCTTTGGGACCGGTTGTACCGCTCCTGTATCCACCGGCGCGGCTGGTAAAACGAAAACCATCTCCCTGATGTATGACGGCACAACCTTCAAGCAGATGGGCGCTGAAGTTCAACTCGACTAATTAAGACCATCATGGCTGAACAGATAAATGTACGCTATTCACAGCAGCTCCAGGAGCAGCTGTTCCCAAAGAGTGATTTTTACAAAAAATCACTGTCCGAAACCAGCATTGCAGCTGACGCGGATACGTTCGAGATCCCGAATCTCTCCGACATCGACGATGCCAACGAGGGAAAACCCACGCTGCTTCCCCTTAAGGTGGTAGTGAGCGAGGACAGTAAGGTAACCGGTACCATGAAGCAGCTGTATTGCTCTCCGCTGCTGATCACGGATGAGAACGAAATCACCGTGAATTACGACAAGCGCACGGCTAAGCAAAAGCAGCAGGCCGCCACCCTGTCCGCAAAGGCAGGGCATTATGCAGCCTATCAGTGGCTTCCGGCTTCCAGCTCTGCCAACATCGTAAGCTCTACGGGTTCTGCCCGCGCCACCAACGTTACCGGGTTCACCGGGAACCGCCTGGCTGTTACCAAAACCGACCTGCTGAAGGTTAAGGCTTTGCTGATGAAGGCCAACGCTCTTGAGGTTCCGGGTGAACTGTTTGCCCTTCTCACCCCGGATGCCTACCAGGACCTGCTGGGCATCGCGGAGTTTGTGGATTACGATAAAACCGGTGTGGCCAGTAAGCTCGAAGAGGGCATTCTGGGCAAAATCCTCGGGTTTAACATTATGGTTCGGTCGGCCTTTGGTAAAGGTCATATCGGTGCCTGGTATAACGCCAGTGCAGCTAAGATCCGTACCATCGGTACCGCCGCCACCGACCGTCCGGCCAACCTCTTCTGGCATTCCGGTCTGGTCTGCCACGCTGAGGCCTTCCCGAAGGTGTATATCAACTCAGACCGCGCCGATTACATGGGCACCCTGATCAACGCATCCGTGCGTTTTGGTGCCGAGATCTGCCGCGCCGATGGTATCGGTACCGCCGCCATTGCCGAGGTGGTTAGTTAGATTTTTTCTTCTTGGAATTTGGTTAATAGGAGTTAGGTTAAAGTCATTGGAAAGTCCCGCCCCTGGAAGGGGGGCGGGGCCTCCTTTGATAAAGTAAAAGGCCATGTCAAAAGAACTTCAGCTACTCGTTATTCACTGCACCGATACCCCTCCGGAACGCGAGGTTACCAGCGACGAAATCCGTCACTGGCACACCGACGCTCCTCCCCAGGGCCGGGGCTGGAACCAGGTGGGATATACCGATATGATCCACCTGGACGGCCATATCGAGAACCTGGTTGAGTTTGATAATGACAATGAAGGGAGATAACCAACGGGGCTGCAGGATGGAATTCCATCGCCCGCCATGTGGTATATGTGGGCGGAGCTTCGAAAAACCGTGCACCGATTGACACCCGCACACCGGCCCAGCGAGACGCCATATTGACCTATTGCAAGTATATGATCTTCCGGTACCCAAAAATTAAGATCGCAGGCCATAACGACCTGAATGCAGGAAAAGCCTGCCCTTCCTTCAATGTGGCAAGGTTTCTCCTGGCGAACGGGGTATCGGCAAAAAACGTCTACAAATCAGTGTAAATCAACTAGTATTCAAAAATCTTATTTCCATGAAAAACAAGACATTTTTTTCTCTCGCACTTCTGATGATCGTCCTGGTGATGGTAGGTCCCTCACAATCTTCTGCCCGCGACACAGGACCCCAAACCGTGACCTATGCCGATGCCGGCATGCTGAGTGCTCCTGCAGCGTTCATCAACCTCACGGCTCCGGCCATGGTTTATGACGCTATTAGCGTGACTCAGACCGATGAAGTGACTCCGGATGATACCGGTACCGGTACCGCCGATGGCTCATTTTGGGACCTCGTAAAGGCGAACTGGTTGGCTCTCGTACTGGGATTGCTGGGATTTTTTGAACTGATAGCGCGACTTACGCCAACGCAAAAAGATGACAGCATTATATCCTGGCTGATGAAAATACTTAACCTCATCTGGCCTAACCACAAGGCGGGCGGGGGTGTATTCCCTGCAAACGTCAAAAGTCAGAAAACTAAGTAAGGGCTCAGCCCTACCCGTGGATCCGAAGGGACCCCATGATGGCAACTGACGGGGTCCCTTTTAAGTAACAAAAACGTCATAAATACCAAAGAAATGGCAGCAAATACAGGCACTATTCACGGGGGAGATATCCTTCTCTCCTACAACTCCGGGACGGTTTTGTCTCCGGTTTGGACTCCGTTTGCGCACGGCACCACTCATTCCATCAAACATCCGACCAGCATGCGCGAGATCGCTAGCCGGACCTCCGGAAAACACACCAACGTTCGCCCCGGGAAGCACGGCATTACCGTGATCTCGGCCTCCGGGATTGCAACCTACGACGGGGCTGATTATTTTACTCTGAAGGATCTGAGAGACAACATGACTGCAGTGCAGGTGAAGCTCTCCGGACGGCCCTCGGCTGACACCGCGTATATCGAGGTAAAAGAGCAGACCGGCGACAAGTATGAGACCGGCACCGGGTATATCTCATCCCTCCAGCGCGACGATCCGCACGACAATAACTCTACCTACTCGGTTGAGATCAGTGTTGACGGGGCTACTACCATTGCAACCGTATCAGCCTAACGTATGGCAATTAAAAAGGTTATGATCGAGGTGGGTGGCACGGAATATCCGATGTACCGCACCATGATGGGGCTCCATCTGCATGAAGAGGGAGCTCCTGAGGACCTGAACACTGAGATCAAAAAAGTGTGTTATTCGGCTTATTGCCTGGTGAAAGGAGCCTGTGCCCGCGAGAGTATTGAGTTTCCGTTCACCTTCGACGAATTTTTCATAAAGGCGGATCCTGAGCTGATGGAGAAATTTGTAACGATCAGCCCGGTACCGGCCGAGGAGACCGAAGAAAAAAAGCCGAAGGCCGGGCGCTCACACTAGCAGAATGCAGGTCGATCGCACTGATCGACCTGCACCTGAGCCGGGCTGATTACCTCCTTCTCACGCCAGGCGAGTTTGCCGATCTGCATGCACACTATCTCAAAGGAGAGGTTGACCGACGGGAGGAAATGTACCGGGTAACCTGGGAAACGGCCCGGTGGCAGGTGTGGCGAACGCTCTGCCCGCCCGATAAAAAGGAGATGAGTGTACGCGATCTGATCGAGTTTCCATGGGAGAAAGAGGCGATTGAAGCCTCAATATCAACGGAAGAAAAGTTTCGAGCTACTATCAAGAAATTCGGGGGTTAACGTGAGCAAAACATTCGAATACATACTTAAGTTCACCGGCGACACCAAGGATGTTGAAGGTAAAACCAGCGGCTTACAGGGCACTCTAAAAGGTGCCGCTGTGGCCGCTGGTGCTTTGTTCTCGGTGGCTGCCGTTGCCGCTGCAGGTAAGGCCGTATTCGATTATGCCACCCAGATTTCGAGCCTCAGGGACAATGTGGAGTCGTTAACCGGCCTGCAGGGTGCAGCACTTAACAAAACCACCGGAGCCGCCCAGGCGATCAGTAAGACATTTGACCAGGACGTTAACGAGGTTCTGGTTGCCGCAAATGCCCTGAGTAAGCAGTTTGGTATGGAGATGACCGACTCCATCGAGCTGGTGAAAAAGGGCCTGGCATCGAGCGCCAACGTAAACGGCGACTTCCTGCAGCAAATCAAGGAATATTCCACCCAGTTTAAGGCGGCCGGACTGGAAGCCGAAAACATGGTGGCGATCATGTCCAATGCCGGTAGCATGGGGATCTATGACGATAAGGGCGCGGATGTGATCAAAGAAGGCATGCTCCGGATCCGGGAGATGACCTCTACCACGCAGGACGCCCTCAGGGGCATCGGGATCGATAGTACAAAGATGCAGCAGGATCTCGCTCAGGGGAATATTACCATCATGGAGGCCATGCAGCAGGTGGCCCGTAAGCTCAACGAATTCCCTGAGTCAACCGCAAAGGTGGGTACTGCCATCGCTGACATATTCGGAGGTCCGGGTGAGGATGCCGGGCTTGAGTATATTAAAATGCTGGGTACTATGGATATGGGTATCAGTGGCATTATGGATAGCATGACTGAGGCTACCAAGGCGCAGTATAATTGGGCCAATGCCCAGGAGAAGTTTCACACGATCGGGGCCAGCGTTTTTGGTGGCACCTCTTCGCTGATCACCAAGGTAAAAACAACGCTCTTAAATCTGGTTAGCGACGGGATCCGGGGTCTGGTTAGCCTGGTAAATTATTTCATCGACTTGTATAATGAGTCGATGCTGCTAAGAGGGGCTATTCAGCTGGCCGGAGCGAATATCAAGACCGTTTTCGAGGTTGGAAAATTGTTTGTAAATCAGTTTTTTGACGCGCTCAAAAACGTAGGAAAACTAATAAAGGCAGTCTTCACGTTCGATTTACAGGGCATTAAGGACGCATTAAAATCGGCTTTCAGTGACTCGGGAAACAATATCGCCGAATCCGGCCGGAAGATTGCCGAGAACTACTCAAAAGCCATAGAAAATACCCTCACTCCGCGCAAGAAAATCGGGCTGATTTCACTTGACGGAGCTACGGCTGAGGCGGCCGGAAAAGCCGTTGGCGAAGCCTATGCCAAAGGGGTGCAGTCGACCATGTCGCTGGGCCAGCTCGGACTGGTTCGCCCGGCCGGGATCGCAAAAATCAGCTCAAAAACACCCGGCTCCATCCAGGGAGATCCGGTGGTTAAAAAACTTTCTGATTCCAGCACACAGATCGATCTGAACGTGATGGCCATGGAGATGCTGATCAATAAGCACAATCAGTATACCGAGGCGGTGGCCTCCAGTGCGTCCTCCATATCGGGTGCATTTTCCTCGATCGGGGATGCGATTGGCGGAGCGGCCGGATCCTGGCTTGAATTTGCCGGGAATATGCTGAGTCAGATCCCGCAGATTATTACCCAGATAACGGCTCTGGCCAATGCTCAGATTGCCTCATCGATGGCGGTTACCACCGCTAAGCAGGGTGAAGCTGCAGGGAGTGCCGCGGCCAGTGCAGCTGCACTTCCTTTCCCGGCCAATATAGCAGCTATGATTGCTGCAGTGGCCAGTGTGATGGGATTGTTCGCCAGCTTTAAGGCGATGCCAAAAATGGCCTCCGGAGGCATGGCATCGGGGTTGTCTTCGGTGGTGGTTGGGGATTATCCCAACGCGCAGGCTAACCCGGAAGTGATTGCCCCTCTGAATAAGCTGCAAAACATGCTGGTTCCCCGCATGCAGCCGGCAGCGATCCGGGTCTATGGAACGCTCGAAGGCCGCGGCCGTGACTTTAATTACAAGATTATGGAAGAGAATGCGTTCCAGCGCAGGACAGGAGGACGCGGATAATGGCGTACGGGAAACGCATATATGGCACCTTTCGTCAGGGCGATACCAATCTGCAGGGAGAGGTTGAAATCTGGCAGAACCTGTACGGGGGCGCGGCTACGGAAATGCTTCTGGGCGGAGAACGGATGCCGTACCGACTGGGAGGATCCGGAGACAAATATGCGATCGTAAAAGGATCGGAGATCACCATCGCGATCGCTGTGCAGGAAGGCGACAATTTTTCCTTTTTGTATACCAACGATGACCGGGAGTTTATGGTGATCGTAAAGCTTAACAGCCTGGTCAAATTCACCGGATTTGTCCTGGTAAATCAATATCAGGAAGACTTCGAATACGGCGGCCTCATTAACATTGTGGCATCGGACCAGCTGGGGTTGCTCGACACAAAACCTTACTCCTTTGGATCCCCGGCAGTTAGCCCAACCGGTTACGCATCGATCCTCGCAATTTTGGCCAATATCCTGAGCAAAACTACCACCTCAAAAACGGGTCTTAACCTGAATATCAATGTCGCGTGCAACCTGTTTGAAAGCACCATGAATATGACCGACGCCGATGATCCGCTCTACCAGGCATCGGTGAACCAGGACCGGTGGATCAACGAGGATCTCACGGCTGCGGACTGTCTGACCGTGCTCCGGGATGTGCTGGGTCCTCTGCAGTGCAGGCTTTTGCAGTCGGGCGGAGAATGGTGGGTTGAGCGCGTGCCGGAACTGGCCGATGTGGCCATTGATTACCGCAAGTTTTCAGCGGCCGGCGTGTATGTATCTGATCACACGCTGGCTCCTCAGGTAGAGGTAGATGATGATACAGCTTTAATAGTGCTCCCTGGAGGATCCCTGGAATATGCAACCGGCTGGCGTCAGCGGGATCTGGAGGTGGACTACGGGCTGAAGCCGTCGCTGATCCCTTCCTTTGACCTTCCGGACTCGGCTTTTGTTTCCGATACCGTGATAACCGGCTGGACCAACGCTGGGGCTATCTGGAGCCGCATACACGGCACATCGGGCAACGTGATGGCTGCTTATACCAATAGCCGGGAATCGCTCGATACATCGCTTTATATCAATGCAGATCCCATTGATGTTACCATGGATCACGAGCTTCACCTGACCATAAAGACCGGCCGCATTGAAAACGTGCTGCTTCCGCTGTACTGTAAGATCCGGATCTTTATTGTCGACGAAACCGAGACGTTTACCAATTACTATTTTGATGATATCGAGGACTGGGGCGGAGAGAACGACATTAAAGGGGTGAATTTCCCAAAGGTAAAAAGCATCGAGGAGCTGGTTGAGCAGTCGATTACCATAAAAAATATTCCATTTAACGGCCGGCTCTGGATCCGGATCTATGCCCCGTACCGGGCCGATCTGGCCAGTACCAACGGCTGGTTTTATTTCCGTGACATAAAGCTCACCGGCAGTCTGGCCTCAGAGGCCGGTGATGATCATATTAAAAGTCAGGTTTTTTCCGACTTTCTTACGGATGACACCAACTTTATCCCGGATGCTGAGAAGATCCGGTTCAGCGACGGTTTGGGCGATGACAGTCTGATCCAGTTCTATAATGGTTTTATTAAAGTAGGGCTATTTGGATCCAGGTTATGGGTTAAAAAGGCGCTGGCCGGGAGTGTGGATCCCATCCCGCTGGTGGCTAGTACTTCCGCATGGGGACATATTGCCGACTCCTGGTGGTGGCAGTACTCCAGCTCCAATAAACGCTTTCGAGGGGCGCTGCTGGGTACCTTGTGGTTTCACAATACCATCAAATTCAACGAGATCAGCAATACGATATTTCTCCTGGATGACGTTACGATCGATCTGTACGATAACACCGTCGACGGTGTGTTTGAGGAGATTAAAGCCGAGACCAGCGGATCCGGTTCCGGCGACCTTACCCTCAAGTCCCGTGGTCTGGCATCGGACAGCCAGTTCTCAGGTGGCGGCCTGGTTCCGCAGCCAGGAGGCAACGATAACGAGCTGCAGGTGAAATCCGGTGGAGACTTTGTGGGCACGTCGGGCGTCACCTATGACCCTACAACCGGCCGGCTGATCAAGGGGGGCACCCTGCCACTTTGCGAGTACCGCCGTGGTGTGGTATCTGTGGCCTCCGGAGAGCAACCGATCGAGTTTGATGAGCCCTTTCTTACGGGTGATGAGTATGCCTTTTCTCAGGCCGCTTTAACCGGAGTAACCGCCTCGGACGACGTCTGGCATGCCGTCCCGTATGATCTTACGATATCGGGCTTTAAAATCAATTTTCCGGAGGCTGTAACCTTCAATTACGATGCAATGATCAAGCGATGAAAAGACTATTATCCATACTGCTTTTTTTGCTGCCTATTGCAGTATACGGGCAGCTCAGCACCCAGCGGCTCACCACCGATACCATCCGGTACCGGCTC
>Ga0209318_1001668_pt1 | contig 12974 bp, 10 predicted proteins | sample RifGroE1_FD_183999 | JGI IMG/M metagenome (GOLD analysis project Ga0209318, IMG submission 183999) | Groundwater microbial communities from Rifle, Colorado, USA - Groundwater E1 (SPAdes) (version 2) | ecosystem: Environmental > Aquatic > Deep subsurface > Groundwater | place: Rifle, Colorado...
TTCGACACGCCGATGGTGATCGGATAAAGCCTTGTGCCCGATCCGCCGGCCAGAATGATGCCCTTGCGCGTCATGTCAGATCCCTTTCAGTTCGGAAACCACTTCGGCCAGGGCCTGCTGCCAGTCGGGGCGGGCGATGCCGAAATCCGCCAGCGTCGCACAGTCCAGACGCGAATTCAGCGGGCGCCGCGCCGGGGTCGGATAGGCCTCGGTCGGGATGTCTTCCACCGTGACGGCCAGCCCTGCCTGGGCAAATGTTTCGCGCGCGAAACATGCCCAGCTGGTATCGGGGGCGCCCGCATAATGATAGGTGCCGCCCGCAGCCCCCTGCCGCAGCGCATCGGCCATGGTCAGCAGGGCGCCCGCAATGCCGCCCGCAGGCGTCGGCCCGCCGATCTGATCGGCCACCACCCGCAGCGCCGGGCGGTCGGCGCCCAGCCGCAGCATGGTCTTCACGAAATTCGCGCCATGGGCCGAGAACACCCAGGAGGTGCGCAGGATGACATGGCGCCCGCCCGCCGCGCGCACCGCCTGTTCGCCCGCCAGTTTGCTGCGGCCATAGGCGCCCAGCGGCGCCACCGGATCTTCGGGCGTCCACGGCGCGGTGCCGCTGCCATCAAAGACATAATCGGTGGACACATGCAGGAAGGGGATGCCCAGATCGGCGCAGGCCTGTGCCATGGCGCCCGGCGCCGCGCCATTCACCTGCAGGGCGGCGGCCTCGTCGGTTTCTGCCCGGTCCACCGCCGTATAGGCGGCGGCATTGATCACCACATCCGGGGCATGGGCGCGGATCGCGGCAGTGCAGGCGGCTGGATCTGACAGATCCGCCTGCGCCCGGCCCAGATACACCGCATCGGGCGCCCGGCGCGCCAGTTCGCGCGCCACCTGGCCGGTCTGGCCGAAGACCAGCACCGTCATGCCTTCACCCCCAGCCTTTGGCCGACACCCTTCCGGTCCAGCAGCGGCTGCCACCAGTCGGCATTGTCCAGATACCATTGCACCGTGCGTTCCAGCCCCTCTTCCACCGTCACCGAGGGGCGCCAGCCCAGCTCGTTGCGGATGCGGGCCGGTTCGATCGCATAGCGCGCATCATGGCCCGGGCGGTCGGTGACGAAGGTGATCTGATCGGCATAGGAGCCGTCGTTCTTCGGCCGTTTCGCATCGAGAATGGCGCAGAGCGTGCGCACCAGCTCCAGATTGGTCCGCTCGTTCTCGCCGCCGATATTGTAGCTTTGGCCCAGCTTGCCCTTTTCCACCACCAGCAGCAGGGCGTCGGCGTGATCTTCGACATACAGCCAGTCGCGGATGTTCGACCCGTCGCCATAGATCGGCAGCGGCTTGCCCGCCAGCGCGTTCAGGATCACCACCGGGATCAGCTTTTCGGGGAAGTGATAGGGGCCGTAATTGTTGGAACAATTGGTCAGCACCACCGGCAGGCCATAGGTCTCGTGCCAGGCGCGCACCAGATGGTCCGAGGCCGCCTTCGATGCCGAATAGGGCGAGCGCGGATCATAGGGCGTGGTTTCGGAAAACTTTTGTGAAGGATCGTTCGGTAACGATCCGAACACCTCGTCGGTGCTGATATGGTGAAAGCGGAACCCCGCAGGCCTGCCCTTGCGCGTCCAATGGGCGCGGGCGGCCTCCAGCATGTGATAGGTGCCGGTGATATTGGTTTCGATGAAATCGCCCGGCCCGTCGATGCTCCGGTCGACATGGGATTCCGCCGCCAGATGCATCACCGCATCCGGGTCATGCGCGGCAAAGATCCGGTCCAGCGCCGCACGGTCGCGGATATCGGCCTGTTCAAAGGCGTAAAGCGGGCTATCCGCCACCGGCGCCACATTTTCCAGACAGGCGGCATAGGTCAGCGCATCAAGGTTGACGACGTGATGGCCGCGCGACACCGCCAGCCGCACCACGGCCGATCCGATGAAGCCGGCGCCGCCGGTGACAAGAAGTTTCATGGGATCAGGCCTCGAAGCTGAAAGGGGTCTGGAAATCGGCCAGCAGGGGCGCCTTGGCATCCTTGTCAGACAGGATCGGGCTCAGCCCGTTCAGGCCCCAGTCGATGCCGATCGTGGGGTCATCCCAGCGGATGCCGCCATCGCAGTCGGGGGCATAGACATCGGTGCATTTGTAGATCACCTCGGTGCCATCCTCGCGGGTGACGAAGCCATGCAGGAAACCGGCCGGGATCAGCAGCTGGCGGCCGTTTTCCGCCGAAAGCTCCACCCCCACCCATTTGCCGTAAGTGGGCGATCCGGCGCGGATATCCACCGCCACATCGTAAAGCCGCCCCTGACCGCAGCGCACCAGCTTGGCCTGGGCATGGGGGGGCGCCTGGAAATGCAGCCCGCGGATGGTGCCGGCCTTCGCCGACAGCGAATGGTTATCCTGCACGAAATCCAGATCGAAACCCGCCGCCGCCATCCGCGCCCGGTTCCAGCTTTCGCTGAAGAAGCCACGGGAATCCCCGAAACGGGCGGGGGTCAGGATCACCACGCCGGGCAAGTCTGTCGGTTCGATCTGCATTGCTGTTCAATCTCTGAAAGGCTGGTTCTGAAACGCTGACCCCGAACAACCCCCGGGGCCTCTGGGTGGCATAAGGGCCAAGCGGGGCACCGCTGTAAACCCCGGCATTGAATCAGGTACTCAGAATATCCTTGTGGTAGCGCCGCAGCAGCAAAAGCCCCAGCGCGATCATTGGCAGCGAGATGCTCATCACATAGACCGGGCTGGCGTAATCGGCTTGATACATCGGATAGAAGCCGGAGCGCATCAGCCCGATGATATGAACCAAGGGATTGTACCACAGGATCTCCTGCGCGGCGCGCGGCAGGTCAGTGTAGAGAAAGATCACCCCGGAGGCGATGATCAGCGGGCGTGTCGCAATCCCCCAGACCATCAGCCAGGTCGGATATAGCCCACCGATCGTGGCATTCATGCAACCGATCCCCAATCCCAGCATGGCTGCCAGCCCGGCGCTTTCAAGGACGGGCCAGAGATTCAGCACGCTGACCCCGCCCGACCAAATGATGATTGCGGTCATGAGTATGACGGAGACTGCGATCTCGGTCAGGGTGTTCAGCAGAAAGCGCGCAATGATCGCATCTGCCCAGGTCACCGCCGGATAGGACAGCAGGGGGCGCGAGAAAACAAGCGCGCGCGCCGTCGTGCTGCTGATCGCATTGTACAGGCCGAAGGGCATGGTGCCCGTCGCATAGAACAGCAGAAAGCTGGTGCCCAGCGGCGGTTCGCGGATGATGAGCGAAAACCCGAGCGACATCATGACGATGGACCCGAGCGGTTCCAGCAATGCCCAGACATAGCCGCCCGGGTTGCGGCCATATTGCGTCGACATTTCGCGCAGCATCAGGGCCGCCACCGAACGGAAGGTGGCAAAGCTGCGTCTGGGCCGACCGAAATGCGGCCGGATCTGGGGCAGGGCGGGAAGATCGTTCTGGGACATGCGGGCGCGGCACCGGACTGGCGTTGACCGGCGGCATTATGTAGAAGCAGGGGCAAGAGATCAAACAGGCAATGCCAGGGTGGCGAAGTGACGGCAGAAAACGGTCCCGGCCCGGATCCGGCAAAGGGCAGGCCCGCCGCGCAGGCGGATCAGCCCCAGGCCCGCGCGGGCGGCCTGAAACCCCGGCTGGCGCAGGGCGCCATGCAGGGCGTCGTCAAGCGGATCGGCCCCAAGGGGCCGGGCGCCCTGCGTCCCGGCATGGGCAAGCCCGGGGCCGGTGGCCCGCGGGTCGGGCACGGCGGCGGTCAGGGCCCCCGGCGGCCCGGCGGCCCCGGGCCGGCGGCCAATCCCGCCACCGACAGCGAGGACAGCACAGCAGCCACCCGTCCGCTGGCCGAACCGGCCAAGATGAAACCGCGCCACCGCGGGCTGATCTACAGCTTCCTGGTTCTGGTCTGCCTGCCGGTCCTTCTGTCGACCTTCTATCTGTTCGTCTTCGCCGAGGATCAATATGCCTCGACCGTCGGCTTCACCGTGCGGCGCGAGGAAAACACCAGCGCCAGCAGCCTGCTGGGCGGGCTGTCGCAGCTGGCGGGGTCCGGCGGCTCGATGGAAACCGATATTCTTTACGAATATATCCAGAGCCAGGAGATCGTGACCGCGATCGACGAACGCATCGGCCTCGCCGCGATCTATTCCACCTACTGGCCGCGCGATCCGGTCTTTTCGCTCTGGACCGATCCCAGCACCGAGGATCTGCGCGATCACTGGTCGCGCATGGTGCGGATTTCCTATGACAGCGCCTCGCAGCTGATCGAATTGCGGGTGATGGCCTTCACCGCCGATGATGCGCAGCGCATCGCGCAGGAAATCCTGGCCGAAAGCCAGAAGATGATCAACACGCTGAACCAGCGCGCGCGCGAAGACATCATGCGCTATGCGACAGAGGATGTCGAAAAGACCGTCATCCGTCTGAAAGCCGCCCGCGAGGCACTGAGCCGGTTCCGCACCTCGACCCAGATCGTCGATCCGGCGGCGGATATCCAGGGCCGCATGGGTGTGCTGAACAACCTGCAGCAGCAGCTGGCCGAGGCGCTGATCGAATATGACATCGTGATCGGCACCACCCAGGACAGCGACCCCCGCCGCGAACAGGCCGCCCGCCGCATCAGCGTGATCCGCGACCGCATCGCCGCCGAACGCCAGACCTTCGCCACCGAAGAAGGCGGCGCCGCCGGGGAAAACTACCCCGAGATCATCGCCGAATTCGAAAACCTGACGGTCGATCTGCAATTCGCCGAGGAAACCTACCGCGCCGCCTTGGCCGCGCAGGATGCCGCCCGCGATCAGGCGGTGCGCCAGACCGTCTATCTGGCCGCCTATATCAATCCGACCTGGCCGCAGACCGCCGAATATCCGCAGCGCTTCGTGCTGACCTTCTTCATCGGCCTGTTCCTGACCCTGGGCTGGACCATCGGCGCGCTGATCTTCTATGCCGTGCGCGACCGCCAGTAGACCGCTGCCATGATCCGCTTCGAGAACCTGACCAAAAGCTTCCAGACCCCGCATGGCCGCAAGGTGGTGATCGACAATCTGTCGATGACGCTGCCCACCGGAAAATCGCTGGGGCTGATGGGGCGCAACGGGGCGGGCAAATCGACGCTGATGGAAATCGTGTCGGGCGTGATGGCCCCCGACAGCGGGCGGGTGGTATCGGATGGCACGATCTCCTGGCCCGTCGGTCTGGGCGGCGCCCTGCATCCCGAACTGACCGGCGCGCAGAATGTGCGCTTCATCGCCCGGATCTATGGGGTGGACAGCGACAGCCTGTGCGATTTCGTCGAGGATTTCGCCGAACTGGGCGATCACTTCCACCTGAAGTTGCGCACCTATTCCTCGGGGATGCGGGCGCGGCTGAGCTTTGGCGCCTCGATGGGCATCCCCTTCGACACCTATCTGATCGACGAAACCACCGCCGTGGGTGATACCAGTTTCCGTGCCAAAAGTCAGATCGTCTTCCGTGAACGGATGAAGCAGGCTGGCGCCTTCATGGTGAACCACAATCTGGGCGAACTGCGCGAATTCTGCGATTCAGGCATCGTGCTGGAACATGGCAAGGCGCATTACTTCGAAGACATCGAAGAGGCGATCGCCGTCCACCGCCGGATGATGCAGGGCAGCTGAGCGCGCGGCGCCGCTCTCTGGACAGGCGGGGGGGGATGATTTAGAGCCGAAGGCTGTAACAGCTGAAATCAATGGGGCGAACGATCTTCTCGGAGTGTCGCTCTGCCGGCGGCGAAGGGTTCTGCGGATGTTGTTCACGATTTACGGCAATTGCCAGGCGGATGTCCTGTCCAACCTGCTGCAGCAATCCCCCGAATTCGATGCCCGCTACAAGACCGCCCGCCTGCGGCCCTGCTTTGCCGTTTCCGTCGAAGAGATCGAAACCTGGGTGCGCGATCAGGCCCCCGAGGTGCAGCTGCTGGTGACCCAGAAACTGCGCAAGGGCTGGCGCGCCCAGACCGAACAGTTCGATACCGACTGGCTGCGCGCCCGTGCGGCCGAAGGCGCCGAATGGCTCGAATGGACGGATATGTACTACAAGGCCTATGAGCCCCATATGGCCTATCCGCTGTCCTTCCCCCGCCGCCCGCCGGTGGATTACATCAATATCCTGCATGTGCTGGCCTATGCCAATGGCCGCCCCTGGCGCGACCTGATCCCGTTCTACGAAGATCCCGCGCTGTTCCCGGTCGACATGATCATGGCGATGCACCGGGCGGCACAGGAAGAGCTGGCCCGCCGTGAGGAAGACTGCTCGCTGGGCATTGCCCGTTTCATGGCCGAGAACTGGCGCCAGAAGCGCCACTTCCTGACCTTCAACCATCCGGGCCGCGATGTGGTGCGCCATGTGGCCAACCAGATCATCGACCGGCTGGGGATGGCCACGCCCGTGCCCGAAACCGGATATTTCGGCTTTCCGGCCAGCAGCGGCCTGCCCCTGCTGGCCGGGTTCAACCAGATGCTGGAGACCCCCGATCCCCGCGATCCGGCGGTTTCCTTCAGCATTGATCACAAGGTGATCCCGATGGCGGAATATTTCGACCGCTGGCAGGCCTCCTTCGATCAGCTCGGGCAAGAGGCGCTGACCCGTGAATTGCGCGCCCAGGCCCATCAGGACCGCATCATGGCGCGGCCCGTGCTGGAAACCGCCGCGCGCCATCTGGGTCTGCCGGTTGATTTCTGACACGCCCGCCTGCCGTGGCCAGGCTGCGGATCCCTGTTTCCCCTTCCGGCCAAGGATGACGCCCCAATGACGCTGCCGCATCTGACCTCCCATGCCGATGCCATGGTCCTGCCCGTCCGCGCCGCTCCCGGCGGTGGCTTCACCTGCGGCGTCTTCGATGCCGAAGGCGCGGGCATCCTGGCCTCGGTGCACCGCTTTGCCGATCAGCCGCCGCGGCTGCAGCCGGACCGGCGGCCCGAAGGCGACAGCAGCGCCACGCTGCCCGAGGCGATCTTTGGCGGGGTCTTTCTCAACCACTTCGGCCATTTCCTGATGGAAAGCCTGGGGCGGCTGTGGATGGCCAATGATCCGGCCTTTCGCCATCTGCCCATTCTGGTGCAGGCGCCCTGGGGGCGGCCGCTGCTGGGCAAGCCCGATGATTTCAGCGCCATCATCCTGGAGCTGCTGGAAATTGATCCGGCCCGGCTGCAATTCGTGACGGCGCCGGTGCAGGTGGGCCTGCTGCATCTGCCCGAACAGCTTTATGGCTTTCACAATTTCCACGCCCCCGCACCCGAATTCGTGGCCTTCCTGCGGGTGGCCCAGGCCAATATCCGGCGTCTGGCCGAAGCGGCGCCCGCGCCTGCCGCCCGGGTGTTCATGTCGCGCTCCGACTGGCAGGATCAGGCGCCGACCCGTGGCATCGCGGCAGGCCTGCGCCCGTTCGAGGATTATCTGCGCGGTCAGGGCTGGCATATCGTCCAGCCCGAAACCCTGTCCCTGCGGGATCAGCTGGTGATCTATGCCACCGCCGAACAGGTGATGATCTGCGAAGGCAGCGCCCAGCACAGCTGCATCCTGCTGCCCGATATGCCGGGCGCGGTCTTCGTGCTGCTGCGCCGGCCCCACCCCTGGGATGTGGCCCGGGTCACCCGGCAGTTCGGCGGGCTGGGCACCCGCGCCACCGCCCTGCAGGAGGTGGAGAAATCCTATGCCTTCGGCCAGCCCGCCTGGAGCGGGATGACCGTGCTGGATTACACCCGGATTTCCGAAATCCTGCAGGCCGCAGGCACGGTGGCCGAACCCTTCACCGCCTGGGCCGGGATGAAGGAAGACGAGGTCCGCCACAGCCTGCGCACCTATATCGGGGCGATCCGCGAGGAACCGTCGTTTCTGGATTTCATGCGCAAGCTCTGACCGGGGTATGGCCCAATCTGCGGCTTGACGCGGGCCGATGGTGTTCTGACGGCCCGCCGCCTGCAGGGCGCTGACCCGGCATTTCGGCCGGGACAGGGAAGGGACCGGGGGACGGAAAGCATTTTGGCCCTGTCGGGCGAAAGGAATTCGATGTCGGGATGCAAGACCGCAGCGGCACGCATCGGCAGCCGCCGTAGCCCCTTCCGTGACAGGCCGCGCAGGACCGGCCATTTCCTGCAGGCGCTGCAGCAACAGGTGGCGGTTGCCGCCGAAGCCGGCCCAAGCGGGCCGACTCAAGCGGGATTGTCGCAGAAGCGCACAGCGGGTAGGTCAGGGCCATGACCCGAGTTTCCGCGCCCCCGCCTGTCTCTGATGCCCTGGCCGATCCGGATGACCGCATCCGCCAGGCCCCCCGCAACCACTGGCTGCGGCTGGATCTGCTGTTGCAGGCCCTGGCGGCGGGCCGGGTGGAAGAGGCCTGGCGCCGGTTCGAGGCGCTCACCCAGTCCGGCCAGCTGGGCCCCGATGTGCTGGGGCCGGTGCGCGGGATGATTGCCCAGGCGCTGGCAGGCGCGCCGCCGCTGCGGCTTGATCTGCCCGCCGATTATCACCGGCTGCTGCCCGGCAAGCCCTTCCAGACCCGGCTGGCCGCGCTGGCGGGGCCGGGGGGGCGCCCGGCGGCCTTTCCGCCGGATATGGTGCTGCCGCCGCTGACCGGCGATGGCAATGATTTCACCTTCATCGCCGATGCGGCCCGCAGCTGGGCCTTCACCCCGGCCCGGCCCGATCTGCGGCTGCATCTGGTGCTGCAGGTGGCCGAGGCCGCCGATCTGCAGGCGCTGGCCGCCGGTCTGGCGGTGCAGACCTGGCCTGCCGACCGCTGCCGCATCACCGTCTTTGCCCCCGCCGGGCTGCATGGCCGGGCGCTGCCCCCGGGCACCCAATGGCGCGAGGGCCGGGTGCAGGCCGCCGATGCCGCCAGCCTGGCCGAAGGGGCAGAGGGGCTGGTGTTCCTGTCGGGCGGCACCCGCCCCGATCCGCTGCTGCTGGAACGGGTGGCGCGGCATCTGGCGCTGTCGTCGCGGCTGTGGCTGGCCTTCGTGCCGGTGGGCAATTTCCAGGGGGCGGAGCCGCAATACCGCCCCACCATCCTGTCCGACGGGGTGATCCATGGCGCCTGGAGCGGTGACCGCTTTCCGCACCGCCGCTGCCGCAGCCTGAATTTCGCAGCCCCCGCCGCGCTGTTCCGCCGTCTGGGCGGGTTCGATCCGCGCTTTCAGGGGGCCGAACGGGGCGTGGCCGAACTGGCCTTCCGCGCCACCCAGGCCGGCGCCTGGATCATGCCCATGGCCGTCAACGGCCCGGTGGCCCAGCCCGGCCCCGACGACAGCCCCGCCGCCGACCAGCTGCTGTTTGCAGGCCTCTGCCCGGCCGACCGTCGCGGCGGCGAGCTGCGCCACGAGGTGCCCAAGGTTTCGATCTATATCCCGGCCTACAAGGCCGAACGTTATCTGCGCGATGCCATCGACAGCGTGCTGGGCCAGGATTACGCCGATCTGGAGGTCTGCGTGGCGGATGACGGCTCGCCCGATGCCACGCGGGCGGTGCTGGAAAGCTATGGCGCCGAGCCGCGGCTGCGCTGGGTGTCGAACCGCAATGGCGGCATCGGCTTTGCCTCGAACAGCGCGATCCGGCTGGCGCGCGGGCAATATATCGGCCAGCTCGATTCCGACGACCGGCTGAAGCCCGGCGCCGTGCGCCGCCTGGCCGATTATCTGGACGAACATCCGAAGATCGGCTGCGTCTATTCCTCCTGCGAACGGATCGACGCGGCGGGCAACTATCTGCACGACGAATACAGCTTCCCCGAGTTCAGCCGCGAAAAGATGATGCTGACCTCGATCGCGCATCACTTCCGCATGTTCCGCAGGCAGGTCTGGGAACGCACCGAAACCTTCCGCGAAGACATCGTGAATGCCGTCGATTACGACATGTTCCTGAAGATGTCGGAAGTGGCGCGGTTCCACCATATCGAGGAAATGCTGTATCAGCGCCGCTGGCATGGCGAAAATACCTCCAGCGTGAACGAGGCCTTCCAGAGCACCAATACCCATGTGGTGCAGCGCAAGGCGCTGGATCGGCTGGGGCTCGATACCGCCTGGGATGTGCATGTGCCCGATCCGGAAAAACCGCGCGAGGTGACCTATCGCCGGCGCGCGCCCGGGGACCGGGTGTTCTTCTGGCCCGATTACAGCCGGGCCAACCCCTATCAGCGGCTGCTTTATGCCAAGGCCCGCGCCCGGGAAGACGGGCCGGAATTCATCGGCGCCCCGATCGACGCCGCGCTGGCCGCCGCCGAGGCGGTGGAACCGGGCGCGCCGGGGCAGATCGTCTTTCACCTGCACTGGCTGAACAAGGTGATGGAAAAGGCCCGCACGGCGGGCGATGCGGCGGCGGCGGCGGAAGAGTTTCTGGCCAAGCTGCGCCGTTTCCGCTTTCTGGGCGGGCGGCTGGTCTGGACGATCCACAATATCGTCTCGCATGATCTGCCCTTCCCCTGGATCGAAACCGCCATGGCGCGCGAGATCGTGGCGCTGGCCGATGCGGTGCATATCCACAGCCTGGCCTCGCTGCCCGAGATCGAGGCGCAGTTCGCCATCCCGCGCGACAAGCTGCATGTGGCACCGCACGGGTCCTATCTGGGGGCCTATCCCGATTTCATCGGCCGGGCGGTGGCGCGCGATCTGCTGGGGATCGCGGCCTCGGACGAGGTGATCCTGTTCCTGGGGCAGGTGCGGCCCTACAAGGGGCTGGAACCGCTGCTGGGTGCCTTCCGCGGCCTGCTGGCCGAACGGCCGCGGGCGCGGCTGGTGCTGGCCGGGCAGGGGCGGCGCGAGGCGCTGCTGCAGGCGGTGGATCTGGAACCCGAAGTGCAGGCGCGCGTCACCCATGTGAACCGCTTCATCGACGAGATGGAACTGCAGCTGTTCTTCCGCGCCGCCGATGTTGCAGCCTTTCCCTATCGCAGTATCCTGACCTCGGGCTCGCTGCTGATGGCGCTCAGCTTCGGGGTGCCGGTGGTGATCCCCGAATTCGGCATGACGCGCGAGGTTCTGGCGGGCAGCGGCGCGGGCGTGCTTTATGGGGCGGACGGCGGGGCCGATGCGCTGGCCGGGGCGCTGCAGCAGATCTGGGCGCGGGGCGATGCCGGGCAGTTTCCGGCCATGGCGGCGGCGGCCCGGCGGCGGGCGGCGGATTATGACTGGGCGGATCTGAGTGCCGTCCTGCTGGGCGGCGGCTCTGGTGGCGGTTTCGGGCGCTGATCGGGCCGGATAGAACGGGATATGTCCCGGCCCCCCGGGGCGCGGGCGAGACAAGGCAGACGAGCATGAGCAATCATTCCCCCCTTTCGGATGTACGGACCACGGCCCTGGCGGCCCCCACCCTGGATATCGTGACGCCACAGGCGATCCGCACGCTGTTCTGGCGGCCGCGCTTTCTGGCCGATGAACCGGCGCTGGATCACCTGCCGCTGCTGTTCTGGCTGACCGAGGCAGTGGCCCCGGCCTGTATCGTCGATCTGGGCTGCCGGCAGGGCACCGCGCATCTGGCCTTCTGCCAGGCGGTGGACAAGCTGGGGCTGGAGGCGCGCTGCCTGGCCCTGGGGGCCTGGCCGCAGGGCCTGCCCGAGATGCTGCGGCGGCAGAGCGCGGAATTCTACGAAGACATCTCGCATCTGCTGCGCGGCCCGGCCTCTGCCGCGCTGTCGCTGGCGGGCGGCGTGCAGGTGGATATCCTGCATGCGGATCTGGAGGCGCTGGCCGAAGACCAGGCCGCCGACCCCGAGGCGCTGGTGGCGGCCTGGGCCCCGCGCATGACCGACCGCGGCGTGATCGTGCTGCAGGGCACGGCCAGCCTGGGCACCGCCGGGCTGGATGCGCTGCGCAGGCTGGCGGGGCGCCATGCTTCGGCCAGTTTCGATCATGGCCGGGGGCTCATGCTGCTGCTGGTGGGCACTGCCCCGGCGGATCGCGTGGCCCGGCTGGCCGCCCTGCAGACCGGGATGCCGGGGCACAGCACCGTGCAGCAGATCTTCCGCCGTCTGGGCCGCGCGCTGCGGCTGGAATGTGCGGTGGGCGGATCGGCGGCGGCCGAGACGGTGGCGGTTCATGCGCCAGTTCAGGCCGCTGTCTGGGCCTCCCCCTCCGCTGCGGCTGCCGATCCCGCCGAGCTGGAGGCGCTGCGTCAGGCGCTGGAGGCCGAGCGGGCCGCCACGCGGTCGCTGCGCGAAGATCAGGCCCGGGCGCTGTCGGGGCTGACCATGGCCCAGGCCCAGGCCCAGGACGAGATCGCCCGCCTGCAGGCCGAGGCCGCCGATCTGCGCCGCGCCGCGCAAAGCGCCAGCGAGGCCAGCAACCCCTCGGAAGAGGCCGATCGCCTGCGCGCCGAAATCGCCCGGCTGCAGGCCGAGGTGGATCAGCAGCGCGCGCGCGCCGATGCCTTTGAACAGCACAGCCATGCGCTGCAGGCCAGCACCTCGTGGAAGGTCACCGCGCCGATGCGGCGGCTGGTGATGATGGCGCGGCGCGGCGGCTGATCCGGTGGCCCCGCAGCTGAGGGCGGAACCCGGCGGCTGGCTGCGGCTGGCCGGATGGGGCAGCGGGGCGCCGCCGCTCTGCCGGGTGCAGGCCGGCGGCGTGGCCGTCGATCTGCCGTTCCGCGGCTTTGCGGGGCCCGAAGGCCCCGCGGCGCTGCTGCGCCTGCCTGCCTTCCTCTTCACCCGTTTGCCCGAAACCCCGAATGACGGTCCGGGCGGGCTGGTCTGCACGGTGGCCGGTCTGTCCTGCCGGATCACCCGCGCCGATCTGCGGGCCGGGCTGGAACGGCTGGCGCGGGCCGAGGATCCGGCCGATCTGCTGCGCGCGCTGGAACTTGCGGCAGCGGCAGACCTGTTCGCAGAGCTCAGCCCCGCCGCCCAGGCCCGGCTGGTGGATCTGGCCGAACGCGAACAGCTGGCAGCCCTGCTGCCCGATCTGCCCGATCTGGCCGAAGCCGCCGCCCCTCTGGCCGAACCCGCCG
>Ga0209318_1001672_pt1 | contig 12958 bp, 24 predicted proteins | sample RifGroE1_FD_183999 | JGI IMG/M metagenome (GOLD analysis project Ga0209318, IMG submission 183999) | Groundwater microbial communities from Rifle, Colorado, USA - Groundwater E1 (SPAdes) (version 2) | ecosystem: Environmental > Aquatic > Deep subsurface > Groundwater | place: Rifle, Colorado...
ATTGAAAAACTTTCATCAAAAAGTTCTTGGAACTATGTTTTTTTAGATCACGATCTCGGCGGAGAAGTTTTTGTAGATAGCGGAAGAGAAGATTGCGGAATGGAAGTGGTAAGATGGTGCTTAATAAATAAGCCACAAATTGATCACATCATCGTACATACTTGGAATGCGCCAGCGGGAGAAAGAATGACAGAAGAATTAAAAACTGCTGGTTATGATGCCATTTACAAACCATTCGGTATGTGGTAATATAATAAAACACGAATTTCATTATAACGAAAAGGAGAAATGAATATGGGAGCAGATACGGATAGCGGAAATCAAAACAAGAATGTCGCACTAGAAAAATTCGCTGAGTCGCAAGAAGCACGTTTCAAAGAGTTTTTTGATTTCTTATCAGAAGAAAGAATTGTTACCAATAAAGATGTTGCACTTGAATGGATTTTAGATATTGGTGTTAATTACGATGGTAAAAGAACTCCAGAAGATTTGATGCAACTAATAGATGAATTACTCGCCTATGCAAAAATAGCATTAGAGAAACCTGAATGAGTGGTGTTCCGATTTGCTTCAAATGCACTTTGAGAATACCTGATTATAAATACCAGATGATACCATTGGAACGACCATATATGAATTTATTTTTTCACGTTGACTGCTACAGACAAATTGAAAGTATGCCGGAATATTTGAAAGAAAATTCTGAAAGGATATTTGATTATGAGCAACCCCCTGCTAAAACCAATAAGAATCGTTAGACACTATTGGCGTCAACTCAAAACATTTTTCAAATGGATTCCTACTATTTGGGCAGATGCACCTTGGGACTACTGTTTTATCTATGATATTCTAGAAAAAAAATTATCTTTAATGAAAGAATTCTATAGCAGTGATCGGTGCTGGTCTATAGAAGGGTCTGACATTGCTGGTGAAATCGCCGAGATTATAACTATTTTAAATCGTCTTCAAAAAGGCGAATATACTCTTGTGGGCTTGGAAGAATTTGAGAGAACATATCCCGATTATGATTGGTCTATCAAACGCGAACCTATTCTAGATAAACCAGGATGGTCAACCTTGGTTAACAATGACACCCCAGAACAACAGGAACTAATGAAAAAATGTTTTGCCAAGGGCGATGCGTTAGAACAAAAAGATTTAGACGACCTGTTTATTCTTCTACGCAAGAATATTCAAAAGTGGTGGGATTAATAAGGAGATATTGATGAGTGATTTATCTATTATAGTAATTGTGGTTTTACTATTCGGCGCCCTATTTGTTATCAATAAAAATCTTTGTGATATTTTACAAGAACTCAAATTCCTAAATTCCAATCAAAGGGAAAATCGCTGTCCTCACGGATATGACGATTGGGATGCTTGCCCTGTGTGTGGACATTAATAAAAGATTACTTTCATTGTGTAAAAACAAGTAGCAAGATATATTAGAAAAAAGGAGAATAAAAATGCTGGATGTTTATCAAGTACAAGGTATTGTAAAACAAGCTCAAGCAGAATTCCGTCTAAAATTTGAACAAGACAACCCAGATATTGTTGAATTTTTAGCTGGAAAAATTGTGGCAGAAGCCAAAGAAGGACGCACGGAATTAGTTCTAGATATTAAAGACATTGCATTTGACCTTGTTTCAATTTCCGATATAGAAAAATATTTAAATTTTAAAGGATTTTATACGAGTCTCCGTTCTACTACAGTAAAAGGAAGTTTTACGACGTATACTGTAAATGACGACAAAATAGAAATTAAATGGCCCAAAGGCTAAAAATTTATCAATATCTTGCTACTTGTTTATATAATAAAATCACACTTTCATGGAGTAAAATATGACAACTATTATCTGGATTGCATTAGGAATTTTTGGATGGGTTTTACTAGGCGCTATGGTTTTATCATTTGTTGATCATAAGGGTGAATTGGCTATTTGGAAAATGCAAGCACCAGAATTGCTTATTCTTATTGTTAATTTATTGTGGCCGATTGTGGCGTTATTATATTTGACTAAAAAGGATAAATAATGTATAATTACCTCGCAGATATTATTGATAAATTAGGAGAGCCAATTTGGTGGGATTCCGAAGCAGCCATTCCCAGGTATTGTGAATTTCATCCAGATGAGATGAATAATATTTATGCAAGAGAAGCTGCGTTAATATTAATTGAATGTCAGAATTGTGGACATCGGTTTAAGATATCAGAAGACCATGACATGATAGATATTATCAAAGGAAGCAAACCGTTGTCAGAACATTTGAAAAATGGATATACGTTAGGGTATGCTGATCCACCAAATATTCGGTGCTGTGATGCGGGGCCAACGATGACGTCCAATGTGTTGCGAGTTTTAGAGTTTTGGAAAAAAGATGATACATTCGAGTGGTATCGATGTCCATCATTAGAAATAGCGTTTGAACAATAAAATAAATGTTTCATGGAGTAAACTATGGTAGATAGAATATCCGAAATAGATAAACAAGCCGTTCGTCTTTCGGCAAAAAACATGTATGCAGTAATTGATATTGGCATTATGACTATTTTAGAAAAACTGGACGGATCGTATGGAACAGGGTATAATAAAGTTATACGCCTCACATATGACGATTTAATCAAACTAAAATACATGGCTAATGAAAATATTAACAAGTATAACAAAGATCGAAAAGCCAGAGGCGAAAAAGAAGTAGAACTTATCTAATAAAACGAATTGCATATTTTGTGAGGTAGAATCTTTGGAAACATATAATTATGAAATAGACAGGTACGGAAAAGTATGTTTGCAGTTTGCCAAGCAATGCAAAACAGATGTTGGATTTGGCGCTGTTTTCGTAAAGAATAATCAGATCTTAGGAATGGGAAGAAATAGATGGGCAACAGATGAAGACAGAAAATCTATTCCTCGCACAGACTATGCCATTCATGCCGAACAATCTGCAATACTCGACGCAATAAAAAAAGGCTATGATGTTTCTAATGGACATGTTTATGTCTTGGGCATTTGCCTACAGGGTAAAAATAAAGGATCGTTAACTACCAGAACTGAAAGAATATTTGTTTGCTCCAAATGTCCTCACGTGTTCTTGAAATACAACATCAGCGTTCACATCCCACACATTAGTGGCTGGATGAAAATCAGCGCCCAAGAATCTTTAGAAATAGGGAATAGGGTTGCCAACAAAGGATATTGGGGCAACTTTGTATCGGGAGAACATATATGTATGCAGGAGATATAGTAATTAGGGGTTTCAAGCAATGTCAACACTGTGGTGATTATGCGCCATACTCTGACTTCACGCTCGACGATAGAGAATGTGATTACTGCATTCGTGATCAGCAAGAAGAAGACGAACGGGACTATGAAAGACGAGAATCAATACGAATTGGTGAAACAATTTTATAATAAAACGAACATCTTATGGAGCAAATATGGACGAATCTGTAATTAAAGAAAAAGTACATAATCTACTGGTAGAAGTTTTTGGGGCTGCAATCAAGGATAAAAAAGTTACAAGCATGGAACAAGCTGAGTGGTTATCTGTTTATACGATGGATGTAATCAACAAAACGTTGGCAATAGTTAATGAGATGATAATTAAAAAATAAAATGAATATTTTATCTGATTGGTTTGAAAACCAGTGCGATTTAGGACAAATAAAATAGGCTTTTATGAGGTGAATATTTGAAACTTTCTGATACCGTATTTATACAGCAAGGCGATTGCTTGGAATTAATGAAGAAAATTCCAGACAAACACATTGATATGATTCTATGCGATCTTCCGTATGGGACTACCGCCTGTAAATGGGATGTTATTATTCCGTTTGAACCACTGTGGCGGCACTATGAAAGAATAATAAAAGATAATGGGGCTATTGTTCTTACTGCAACGCAACCTTTTACATCTGCCTTGGTTATGAGCAATGTTAAAATATTTAGATATTGCTGGGTGTGGGATAAAGAATATGGTACAGATTTTCAACTTGCAAAATTGCGTCCGATGAGAAGCCACGAAGATGTTTGCGTGTTTTCTTTAGCAAAAACAGCAAATGGAGCAAAATTAAACATGGCATACAATCCTCAGAAAACACCGCTGTCAAAAGCAGTTAGAAATGGTGGTGCTCCAACAACAAAACTTCTTCATGACAATTCAATGAAAAGACTTGATATTGTATACATAGACAAAAGCCCATGCACTGTAATAAAATTCGATCCTGTATTTAATAGTACAAAAAACAAACGGCTACATCCTACTCAAAAGCCAGTTACCCTTATGGAATATTTTATTAAAACGTATACTCAAGAAAACGAAATTGTTTTGGATAATTGCGCCGGAAGTTTTACAACAGGTGTTGCCTGCATAAATCTCAACAGAAAATTTATTGGTTATGAATTAGATGAAAAATATTTTGAGATTGGTAAAAACAGATTGCTTAAAACAATTGAAGAACATGATAAAATAGGTATTTCATAAGGAGGAATATTGGAAGAATCGCTATTGACCAAAGAAAATATTTCAGAATTATATACAGAATATCTTAGAGATTCTGGTAAGGATTTATTTATTGAAAAATCATTTGGTAGATTTCGACTAAGTAAACCAGAGTTAGAAATAATTTGGATGGCATTTGATAAAGCCAGAGAATATCATACTCAAAAAAGATGGTGGGACTAATGGCTAAATTTTATCACGAACTTACGATAGGCGAAAGATTCGATATTTATAATATGCGAGTGTCTTGGGACAGAACTGCTAAAAAACATCCTCAGCCCCCATGGTGTGGGCACGAGAACGCTGTTGACGGATTACTGGGATGCGACGACCTGGTGATTCTGGGAACTGTAAAATCAGAGGCGGATTGTATAAATTGCCCACTTCATAAAGGAGAGAAATTATGATCACACCAAAAGAAGCATATGAGCAAGCAACTGTGTCGAAAAAAGAAGTGATGGATAGATTTGAAATCGAAAATCCTGAAATTATGGAAAAAATAGCACAAGCAATTGACGAAGGCATAAACGGCGGTAAGGTCTATACCTATTTTGATTCTATAGGCTATAGTTCGGACAAAGTTAAAGAAATTACCGATTATCTTCACTTTCTTGGCTATGATGCAGAACATAATATGCAGAGAGATGCTATTTGGATAAATTGGTCACAATAAAATATACATTTCATAAGGACATATAATGGCAGAGATTAAAGCAGAATGTATTCTTAAAACCGCACCTAATCAGGAATTAGACCAATATGCTCTAATTACTTGTAAAATTGACGTACCTCTTTATATTTGGACAGAAATTTTGACTTCGAAACGATTTGCTCGTAATGCCAGCAGTAACCGCGCTATGACTGTAGAAAAGAATATCAGCAATCTTGGTTACTATATGCCAGAGATGTTCTTCAATCAGGGTGAGGGAATGTCGAGCGGATTTCCGACCGATATGGAAACCCAGGAAGAAGCCGAAAAGATATGGCAATCGGTCTGGAAATATTGTAGCAAAAAGGCTAAGGCATTATCTGATTTAGGTATTGCTAAAGAACAAAGTAGCAGGGTTCTTCCTACATTTAAAATGATGCGGGGATTAGTTACTGGTACAGCAGATGCGTGGCAACGATTTTACGACCTCCGATCTTCTCCTCTAGCAGATGCCGCTATGCAGGAATTTGCTCAAACAGTAATGGCTGCTATTGAAAATGCTGAAACCAAATACGGTGTTTTGCACCTGCCTTTTATCACGCCAGAAGAACTAGACGCAGAATCTTTTACAGCAGAGGAAATCATCTCTGTAGGAGCCGGTAGAATTGCTAGAATTTCTTATGGAGATGTTTCTACCAAAAAGAACGACATGGAGTTGGGGCAACGCCTGAAAACCAATGGACACCTCAGTTGCTTCGAGCACAGCGCTGGATGGATTGAATTTCCATGGTCAAACGCATTATGCAGTAAGCCAGAAGACATGGATAATAATTGGGGATGGGAAAACGCAAGAGCTAGTTTTGAAAGGGAAAATAATCGATGACAATTGTCGGAATAGATATAGATGACGTCTGCGCGGATCTCATACCTGCGTGGTTGCAAATATACAAACTTCGTAGCGCCCATGTTCTAAAGCGTGAGGACATCACAGATTGGAATATTTCGCTATTTGTCAAACCGGAGTTTCGAGAAGAAATATATTCATATATTGAAATGCCGAATTTATACAATATGGTGAAGCCGGTTGCTGGTGCATTAGAAGGATATAATCAACTGAAATCGGCGGGATATGATATTGTATTTGTGACACATGCTACGCCAGGGTGCGCCGGTAGGAAATTTGAATGGTTAATAGATAACGAATTTGATGTCAGCCATAGAAATTATATCGAATGCCAGAGGAAAGAACTAATCAATGTAGATATCCTTGTTGATGACAAATTTGATAATGTAAGAGATACAAGAGGAGTGGGAGTTTTGGTAAGCCAACCGTGGAACCAGAAATACGAGTGGTCGTTACGAGCATCTAACTGGCAACAAGTTGTTTCTATTATTGAGGGAAAGGCGGGGTTGGCGTGAAACAAATCTTTTTGATTTCAGGTAAAGCCCAAGGGGGTAAGGATTCTACAGCTAATTTTTTGAAACAAAAACTACTAGGTAAATCTTTAATTATTCATAACGCCGATTATCTAAAATATATTGCTAAAGAATATATGGGCTGGGATGGTCAAAAAGACAAGCAGGGTCGTGCGTTGCTACAAATTCTGGGCACCGAAAAGGTTAGAATAGGCTTGGGTAAACCTTTATTCTGGGTAGAAAAAAGTTGCGATGTTATTGATATTCTCAAAGATGATTATGATTATTTTATGATACCGGATACAAGATTTCGTAACGAAATATTCTTGCCTAAAGCGCGATTTCCAAGCATGGTTACTACGATAAGAGTTGAGCGATTGAATTTTTACAATGGCTTGACAGAAGAACAACAACGACATCTATCCGAAATTGATCTTGACGACTTTGATTTTGATTATCGCATTATTGCTGACAATGGGTTGGATAAATTAGAGGTAGAAGTTAACAAGTTTCTTAAAACTTTAGAAGTATAGAAGGAGGCAAGATTGGTAAATGGTTTCGCAGACAGCATCATGCAATTGAGGTATTCTTGGGATAAAGAAAATGGCGAAAAAGAAACTTGGGAGGAAATTGCGCGTAGAGTAGTAGATAATGTCTTAGCCATTGTTGATATTAATAAAGAAACTAAAGAAGAGATTTTCCAGATGATTGTGGACAGAAAATTTATTCCTGGTGGCAGATTTCTTGCGCAAGCAGGACGCCTATATCACCAGACCAATAATTGTTTTTGTTTAAAAGCAGAAGATAGTCGAGAAGGTTGGGGTGATTTAGCCAAAAAATCCACCCTGTCATTAATGTCAGGTGGAGGTATTGGCATCGATTATAGCAATCTTCGGCCTTCTGGAAGCACATTGAAGAGAACCGGTGGAACTTCTTCAGGGCCTATTCCTGCCATAAAAATAATCAACGAAATAGGACGAGGAGTAATGTCTGGCGGAAAACGCCGTAGTGCAATTTGGGCAGGGCTTAATTGGAATCATCCCGATATAGAGGAATTTATTACTTTAAAAAATTGGCTTCCAGAAGTAATCAAAATGAAAGAAAAGAATTTTGATTTTCCTGCTCCTGGAGATATGACCAATATTAGTGTTATTTTAGATAAGCCGTTTTTTGATGCCTACAATAATACAAGTAATTCAAAGCACCAGATAGCACAAAATATTTATTGGCAAGTAATTCATCGTATGCTTAAAACGGCAGAACCTGGTTTTAGCGTAAATTATAAAAATTCTTCAGAATCTCTACGGAACGCATGTACGGAGATTGTCTCAGATAGGGATTCTGATGTTTGTTGCTTAGGATCTATTAATCTTCCTAAGATTGAATCTCTAGAAGAATTAAAAAAAGTATCAGAATTAGCAATTATTTTCTTGCTGGCAGGAACCGAATATTCCGATGTCCCTTATACTTCTATCAGACAGGTTAGAGAAGACTATAGAAGATTGGGGAATGGAATAATGGGAATTCATGAATGGCTTATTCTACACGGTCATTCCTACGAAGAAAACGAAGAACTTACCAAATGGCTGGAAACTTGGAAGAAAACGACTGACTCCGCAGCAAAATATTGGTCAGGTAAATTTAATATGAATGAGCCTGTTGCCAAAAGAGCCATCGCACCAAACGGAAGTACTTCTATCGCGGGAGGAATGACAACAAGTGGACTGGAGCCAATATTTTCTCTCGCTTTTCAACGTCGATACTTAACTCCCAATGGTTGGAAAAAACAATATGTAGTAGATTTTGTAGCAGAACGGCTATACCATCAAGGAATAGACATTTCTAAATTAGAAGATGCTTATACACTAAGCTCAGATGTAGAGAAAAGAATTAAGTTTCAAGCATATATTCAAAAATATGTTGACAATTCTATATCGTCAACCATCAATCTTCCAGCGTATGGTGAACCAGGAAACAATAATGAAAAATCATTTGGAGATATTCTTTATGGTTATCTGCCTTTGCTTAGAGGAATAACTGTTTATCCCGATGGGGCAAGAGGAGGGCAACCCCTTACTGCTGTCGATTTCAAATATGCTTTGGAAAGAAAAGATGTCATATTTGAAGGGCATGAAGAGTGCGAAAACGGAGTTTGCGGAATATGAAAATAAAAATTAAATATCTATCAGATAAAATTGAAAAATTGAAAAAAACAGATATAGGTGACTGGATCGACCTACGTGCCGCCGAGGACATTTATATATTCAAAGGAACTTATGCATTTATTTCTCTGGGCATAGCCATGCAGCTTCCAGACGATTTTGAGGCATATATTGTGCCTCGGAGTTCCACTCTCAAGAATTTCGGAATTATCCAAGGTAATCATATCGGTGTTGTGGATAATTCCTATTGTGGTAATGGCGACGAATGGAAAATGTCTGCATATGCCGTAAGAGATACTCAGATTAAAATAAATGATCGTATCTGTCAATTCCGCATTCAAAAGAAACAACCACTGATTGAATTTGAAGAAGTTCTGGATTTAGGAAATCAAGACCGCGGAGGGTTTGGAAGTACGGGCATTTCTTAATACCAAAGCGATAAAAAAATAGGGTATACCTTTTACAGTATACCCTATTTGATTACTTAATATCTGGATGTTCCAGTTTGAGCCTTTCTATCTTTTCGTCGACATTCATATTCGCCCATAATTTTTCATCAGGAACCACAACGGGCGGAGGTGTTGGCAGAGGAATTTTCTGCATGTAAGTGAAGTAGCTGCTTACCCATTTGTCAAGAGTTCCATCGATTTTCCACCAGTCCGTAGCTTCATCTACTTTATACACACTGACGATTTGATTCAGCACCAAATCACCAATGTCGGCATAGTGGATTCCTGCACCTGCACGAATGTTTAACCTGCTAACAAGACATTTTCCATGGAATAGCACAACCGGTGTAGGAATAGATTGCCAGCCAACAAGATAAGGTGTGGGGTCAATTGCACCAAGATAACCACCGGGCGTATTAGATCCACCACTGGTAGGACGAATTTCAAAATGCAGATGTGCCCCTGTGGAAAATCCACTTCCGGGGTCGTTGGTAGCTCCACCGCTTAAACCAATTTCTTGTTTGGCTTTAACGATGTCGCCAACGGCACATCCTAATTTAGAAAGATGCCCATATATTAAAATACCGTCTTTTGTTTGAATCCTAACGTGCCTACCATAACCGGTTTGACCCTGTAACATATCGGCACGTATAACTTCTCCGTCTTGAGCGGCATATAATTTAGTACCGACAGGGCAAGCCCAATCAATTCCGTTATGTCCTTGACTTGCTGGATACCAGTTGGGATTTTCGCCAAATTTTTGGCTAACCCTAATGCCTTCTGGTAGAGGATAATATAAAATCATCTTTGCTCCTTCTTTTAATTTGTCCCAGGTGATAACTGGGTTTACTTCTATATTCAAATCTAAATCGGATAATCGCGTCTTAGCGACATCAGAATATACGCCTTTTGCTGTGAACCTGTCGCCACTGAATTGAAAAAATACAACCTTATCTAAAGGATAATTTAGTGGTAACGTCGGTATTCTTTTGCCTACAGGTGCTATGGTTTCAAGATATTCCCAAGTCTTCTCTCCCGATGGTATGTTCTGCACCAATGTATAATCTGACCAGTGTGTATATTTATCTTTTAGGTACTCAAACCCTTGAGGGCAATATGCTTGCAGAAACCAGTTGGCAGTATATACAACTATATTATAAGGAGAATTCTTTTCCACGTATTCATAAACTGTTTTGAAATGCGTGAAAATTTTATCCGCTGAAACCCTTGGAACTTGAGATTGACTAATTTGTTTATTATTCCATTGTTGCCATTTATCCCAATCTGCCCACCAATGTTCCCAATCTAGTTCTATAAAAGCAATGTCTTTTCCTTTTATCGCATCCAAAAAGAACTGCGCTTGTTGCGCGGCGTCATAAATTGGGTCTACCCAGAAAAAAGGTGCTATTGAAAACCCATTGGCTACACCTCCGACATAATGCTCTTCAAACTTATCGTCTTTGAAAAGACTGCCGCTGGCAGCCTTTAAAATCATTTTATTCTGCCCCTTAGTTTTCAGATAGGCAAAATCGATATATTGCTGATAATGACTATTATCTTGAAAAAGAATACTCATACTTATCCTACATTCCTTTAATAAATTCAATAACCGCTATAATAAGAGAAATACCGGAGATAATATATGCGATTATGACAGATTTTTGCGATGCCTTACCCCGTAATTCCGCCCTTGATTCTTTTAAATCTTGAATATCATTAACGATAAGAGTATGCAACGAATTGAATTCTGTGCGAGGCATAAGAGTAGATTGTTGGTCTTTTAGCTGTGATCTAAACTCATTCATACCCTCTAATCGTTTTTCCAAAGAATTGGCAGCAACAGTGGTCGCTTTTTCAAGCGCATTTATCCTCGCATCAAAATATTCCTTGATAGACACTTCTTCTGTCATAATCCTCCTTACTGCGTATAAGCGTATGGCACATCTTGGTTAAAAAATATAAGAATGTCATATATGGTGGTATTTTACCACATGAAATTACTCTTTCATGATGTCCTACATAAACCACATTGGGGTTGACACCCCACCCATTGAATAATTCACCACAATATAAGGTCTGTTCGCTGCGATTGTATAGTTTGTGGAATAAACAGCCCACATATCATCGCTTTCCGTATCCATCTTCGCAAAGAATGTCGGGGTTGTCCACATACCGGTTTTAATTTCTTGTACGGCAGATGCCAGCAAAGGTATTTCATACCACGTGTCTACACCAGAAGCCGCCACCGCAACATTACCGATATCTGTTTGCTCACAATCATCCGCGCCAAACCCACCCACATCCGCCCAATCGCTTCCAGTTTTCCAGATATTCCAAGTGCATTGATCCATAACAACATCCCTCTTTGACCTAAAAATTCTCATTGTGCGAGCATTGCTCGAATAATCAACGTGTGTTTTTAGAAATATTGAAGCCGTGGCGATGATTGCCCCTGGCGGAATATCTCCACCGGTCAATCCCGGAAACTGTAACAATGCTCTGTATTTATAGGCTGCTGAGTTTATCTCTCCAACATATAAGTCAGCCGCGCCGCTATAGTTTGTGGTGGTTGCAATTTCGGAAATATACGTATCCAGCGTTGTCCCGTCTTGCGGGGAGGTATAGGTTTCCATCAGTCCATCCCCTTATGGTAGATTCTGGAAAGTCAAGCCAACATAAGCGCCCTTGACCCCGGTACCACAAAGAGCGGAACCGGCGCTAAGAACCCAGACCTTCCATCCAGTATATACAGTTTGATAAGCAGGAGTTACAGTAGCCGGAACACTTCCTGTCCCACTGCCATTGTAAAAGCTACCTTCACCAATAACGGGGTTTACGGTTAACATCGTTTGACTGCCGCTGGTCGACTGTTCATTACCCGACTTAACCAAAAAACTGGGACTTCCGCTGGTGCTGGAGGCACTGCAATAAGCATCGACTGCAACGAGTTTCCAGGCGTTCATATTGGCGGGAACCGGTACGTAATTACTCTCTGTTCCAACCAAAGAATCACTAGATACACCATTAAGAGGAACTACAACCATTCTTTGACCATAATCACTATGGGCTAAAGCACTCGCAGAAACGGTGTCGCCGTCGTCAATACCCGCAGTCACCGTGGATGCGCTCGCTATGGTGGCACTCACCGTGTTAGTTATTGTAACCGTAGAAGCACTGGCGCTTTGAACAATGCTGATTCCGGCGCCTTCAGTTAGTAGCCATTCATTAGTTAGCGTAGAATTCAATGCCAATACAACATAGCTTCCTGATTTTACGCCCGCTGCAAACGCATCTATTTTTTGCATATTGGAACCGCTATCTGAACCCGACGTCGCTTCAACATAGGCAGAAAACAACGCACTGGCGTCAGTAACCGTGCTATAGGTTGTCAAATCCAAACTACTAGTAGATGTTGTCATTTGCTATTCCTTTATAATTAATATTCATATTATTCATATCCCCATTCAAGTACCACCTGTAGTCCTTGTGCTTTTGTAGTGGATTCCCCAGTTACATATATCTTAATCTGATCGTCTGTAGCGATGTCATCGTATGATGTGTCAATTGTACCTACGGTTCCCTCGGTGTCACCACTTGCGATACTAATTGCAAGATTCAATGCGTCGTTACTGGGAAACTGCGTCATATTTCTGACCTGGATGGTAGTGGGGTTAGTTGTTCCCGCGGTATTGACAAACGCCTGCGCCCGTTTTAAAACCAAACCATTCAACTCGGATGGCGCTCGAAAATAGAAAATTCCAGTTGTGGTATCAACATCT
>Ga0209318_1001673_pt1 | contig 12955 bp, 27 predicted proteins | sample RifGroE1_FD_183999 | JGI IMG/M metagenome (GOLD analysis project Ga0209318, IMG submission 183999) | Groundwater microbial communities from Rifle, Colorado, USA - Groundwater E1 (SPAdes) (version 2) | ecosystem: Environmental > Aquatic > Deep subsurface > Groundwater | place: Rifle, Colorado...
TATTCGTTGCCGCTGACTGGTCACCTGTATTCGTTGCCGCTGACTGGTAACCTGTATTCGTTGCCGCTGACTGGTAACCTGTATTCGTTGCCGCTGACTGGTCACCTGTATTCGTTGCCGCTGACTGGTCACCTGTATTCGACTCCTTTCTATCCTTCCAGTTAACACGATCAAGGATAAACTTTACGCCAGCCTGAATCAGTCCGGGCAGTTTAATCTCAGCACCGATACGAATTTTAGTACATGACACCTTACTATCCTCATTATCCCTATCGAACTCACCGTCACCCTCTACCTCACAATACCTGCTGTCGATTGGCTGGTAGTAGTTAAATACATCCATAGGATTTTCGCAGAAATGAAATCCTTTCCTGCATACCTTAACTTCCTGCTCCTCATATTCTCTGCCTACTTCGTACTCAAACCCGCGACATTTTAAATCTTTATCAAAACCCTTAAATCCTTTTATCACTCTGCTCGTCCTCCTTTATCTTAAATGAATAACATATATTGCACCCCGGCGTGAAAAACTTTATGCCGTGTTTGGTGCATTTAAACGGTATGTTTCCTTCGACGGGTATCCAAAACTTGCAGTTAGCGCAGGTTCTGACTATTGATATTTCCACCGATGCACCTACCTTCAATCTGTTAATGCGCCAAAGCAACCATCGTAAGGCATTATTGATAACCAGTAATGCTTCATACTTTCATCTGCCCTTAAATCCCAGCCATTTCCGTATATCGGATTCATGAAGTAGCAGAGCAGTTCACGTTTCTTAATCTCAGTTATGGTTACTCTAATAGGTATAATCTCACACTTGCGACCATGTTTATCAAGATCGGTGGAGGCATCTTTTACGTCTTCTAAATAGCGGTATTTCATTGCTCTGGAAATGTCACCACACGAGGAAAGGGAATTATATGATGCTGCTCGGTATGTTCCATCCGCAAATCTAACTGTAAAATAATCCTGCTCTAAAAGTTTCAAATTCTCACCCCTAAAAATAATTTAAAAAATATTTAAAACCATTCCACGTTGCGACATCTTTCGCGCTTGAAGTATGTTATTATAAATTCAGTGAGTCTGAACCGAATTCAGTTTTGCAAGACAGCAAATCAACCAAATCGCAGTTTAGGGCATCGGCAATGCGCTGTAACGTATTTACCGATGGATTGGGGTTATTGCCAAGTTCGATATTACTAATTTTTTGTTGGGTGATACCTGATTTACTGTGAATATCATGTTGATGCAATCCTAGTGCTAAACGACGATTCTTGATATTTAACCCAACACGTTTTAAATCCAAACTGCTTATCCTCCTTTCAGTGTAATAATACTGAAAACAGTATTTCTATGCAAAAAATTAAGAACTTTCATCTATCACTATTATACACCTTTTACGGTGTAAGTCAACTGTATTTAGTAAATTTTTCTGGTAAATTGTCGCTACCAAAGTTATCCTGTATACTGTATTAGGGATAGGAAATATAATTATAGATATAACAAGGGGGAATATTGAAATGGAAATCAAAGATAAGTTGTACAATCTTAGAAGTAACAGGGGTTTAAGTATGGACGAATTATCGGCAAAAACGGTTACGGTAAGAAATCCAAAGGCCGTATCAACTAATACCATTGCCGAAATAGAAAGCGGCAAAAGGAAAAGTCCTGGTATTAAAGTAATCGAAAGACTCGCTACCGCATTAAACGTCAGTCCTATGTACTTTTTTAGTGAGGATGCTCGGACCGTCTTTGACGTGCAGGAAATTAACGAGGCGGTGACGGACGAGATTAAGCAAATGTTGCTGGACAAGGAGACTCTGCCCTACCTGTTGCTGGCTAAAAAGGCATACACTGAGCAAATACCACCGACAATTGTTAATGAATTATTAATAACTATTACTAAAATAAGAAAGCTGTAATTATATTCTGTCGAAAAATAATGGAAATTTAGGGATTGAAAGTTATGCCTATTTTCGTATATCATATTAGTAGACATAAAACAAATGTTCGCAAAAGGGGGATGGTTGTTATAGAGGAAGTAAACTTTGGAGGTTTTATTGATTGCGTGATTGATGGTGATAGAATTATTATCGACAAGAACATCACCTGTGAGGGCATTAAGCAGGTGGATAATATAGTACGGTATAGTCAGACGAAGCAGAATGCAACCCTGGTTGATGCCAGGGAAGAATATATTTGTGCCGGTTCTGTTAGATGAAGATAAACCCGTCGAATTCGACGGGTTTAAATAATTACATTGAAATATTCATCGGGTAATGGTAAGATAATTGTCAAATAAATGCCGAAAGACACTCTCCCCGACCAAAGTTTGAGTGTCTTTTACTTAAAAGCGGAGGCGTTCTCTGCTCGCTTTGCTATTGTTTATTTTAAGCAAATGCTGGCTGAATGTCAATACTCTCCGCTATGGAAATTTTAGAGTGGAGGGAATTTAGATATGGGACAGGCAGTTATGGAGTTGGAGAGTTTTTATAAGAAAGTAGGAAGTGGGAACGGATTTAGTGAGAAATTGCATAGAAAATTCATAGAAAATTCACACATATATAATAATCTTGATAATGATGATTATGATTATAAGGTTTTAATTAATAAAAGTAATGCACTTAAGATGTATTTAGCTAGAAATTTAGATAGAAACAAGATAGAAAACATAGAGGAAGTGGGAAACTTGACAATCAGATTAGTAGGAAAAGCGGAAAATGAATATCTTAGTATAGAAGAGGCGGCAAAGTATCTTGATTGCACCACAAAGACTATCAGAAACCGCATAAACAAGGACGGTATGCCCTACTTATGGGATAAAAACAAGAAGATGATCAGCATAGAAAACCTGGAAAAGTGGCGGCATGGCAAACCCGATGGAGTTGAAGTTCCATCAGATGGAGAAGTGGAAGAATTAGAGCAGGACATAGAAACAGAAGTAGGAACTGTGGATAACTCTAATGATGCAGAATACATTCCTTCCGTTGTAGAAAATTTCGTTACTCGTGACGAACTGAACGCATATACCGCCGCTATAAAAGATTTTACAACCGCCTTGGCCGATATTAAGCATCAGCAGGAATTAGAGCGGCAGGAAAATAAGACTGCCATTAATACCTTAACAAACGAAAATGCCCAACTCGTTAAAAAAGTTGAGCATCTTATTAGTCGTGTTTCGCGCGTTGATGAATTTATCGAACATTGGCGGTCAGAGAAGAAGTTGCCGTGGTGGAGGAAGTTATTTAACCGCGATAACTCCAACCAATAGAATATTTAGGACCATGACCGTCATTAAACTTCAATATAGCACCAGAGTAAAAATCAGCATTGAACTTATGAAAACCATAATCCATGTCATTTAATTGTTCGATAGTAAATATTTTAGTTAATTGGACTCCTGGTTGTTCTGCGGCAACAGGATTTATTTTATTGGCAACAACTTGCTTTCCGACATAAGCAGACAATATGAGAATAGTTGCTATAAATACTACTAATTTTATCTTCATTCTCTCACCCCTATAATTTACTTATTAACTCATTAATATGTTCCTTAAATATATTAATGTCGTGGTAAGTTAAATTCAGCGTACTAATAACCTCGCCAACTATTTCAGCTAATCTATCCTCTTTCTGGTCCTGCAATATCTCGCATACATACGCCAACTTCTCTCGGCACGTATGTATTTTGGATTTAAGATTGCTCATTAAAAGACTCCCTTTTCTTGCCGCATTTATTACATATATAAGATTCTGAGGTTAATATCATCCACACATCAGAGTTATTCTTTAGCAATTTACCGCAATCATCACAGTACATTTCTTTTATCCCATAGTCACACTTAACGCCTCTCGGTTTCTTAACTTTGGCAGAATTTCTTTCCCAGCTAATTTGAGCATAATCGCAGTAATTTGTTGCTCTTGACGGAAGTTGTTTGTTTAATATCTTAGCTAATGACGGAGCAACCCCGGCAGAATAACGATAGTGTACGCATGTTTGACATCTACTCAACGATCACCACCCACTTTCAAGCACTTCTCTAACAACCCACCCAAAGTTGCGGCAGTTTCATTATCCCATGTACTAAACCACATTAAAAACTTTTCCTCGGCATGTGTAGGATTAACCCCGCCATTCCTTAAAATCTCCGTCAGAACATTATAACGAGTAGTTGCGGGACTGTAGATACTTTCACCCTCAACAACTCTTTTCTCCCTGCTATCGTGCTTGTAGGCGCACTCAGGGCAGACTATATTATTATCCAGCGGCACAAAATACACTATGTCTCCGGCAACGAAGGGTTTACCGCATGACTGACAGTTACGGATTGATGTTGGTTTCACTTTGCACCTCCATGTATTCATCGTAAATATTACTCATTATCCTCTACCTCCAAGTAATTCGGGGTTTTGATGAATATTTCCGATAACCTCAATGTTTATGGTCATATCATCGTTTATATACTGCTGTAATGGGAATGTCATGCCTCTCGCAATAACCGAATCTGATCCCATAATCCTCAATCCCCATTTTGCGTAATTGCATGAGTAGACAACTTGATATGTTTGACCTTTAATGCCACTGCAAACATCTCCCTCAAAAATCCTCTGACCTTCGGGAAACTTATCCGTTCTCTTATTGTCGCGAAACCCGGTAAACTGACCCACGGTTTCCGGTCTAACTTCAACCATTATGTTTTTTGGCGAAAGAAATAAATCATCGTCATGTTGATTGTTGTAACAAATAAAGTGACTATCTTTTGTCGCAACATAATACCCATAAACCATGTCGCCACTAAAAGTTAGTCCCCTAAACAAAATTTCTCTCATTCCTCCACCTCCCCAATTATCCCCATTATCTTCTCTAATTGCTCTTTGCTGAGAAGATAGAACGGGTATTTTTCTAACTTTCTGCCATTGCCATTTTAGATACATTTCAGCAATCTCAGGAGTAAGCGGTTCAATTTGAAAACTATAATCATACCTACCAGGAAGTATTCTTTTACCAAATATATCTGCCGACTCACCGCTTTCAAGTCTAATTAAACCTTTCGGAGTAATTTTCTTAACCTTGTCAATGGTAATTATGCCCCGAAAGGTATAGACAACCTTATCCCCTACTTTTAGAGATTTTAGCCAATCTAAGTATAGTTCATTGCTCACCCTATCACCTCCCTGCAATTCTCACAATATTCAGGATTCCAAATCTCGTCGCCATATTCATCCTCAATATAACAAGGAATGCCTGCATCAGTATTAGAAATTGCTTCATCTATGGCATCCTGCTCGTCCTCGGACTCGTAGGCAATGCCACCACCAAAAGAGGTCTCGTCCGCATCGTCGTTGTCCATATATAAAACATAAAACATAGGTATCACCCCTTACGAATACGGCGTATCGAATAATGTGTTACAGTCAAGACAGTACGCGTTGCCATCAATCCAAGGATCTCTCGAGAAGATATGATTAGTGCTGCTACAATGAGGACATTTAATTTCACCATATCTACAACAACACCGACAGTTATCGCTTCTCTTTAAATTAAGACGATAATCTATGTCGGGGTTATTGTTTATCCAGTTTTCGCGAAGTTCATCGAAATCAGAACTATATCTATTAGGATTAGTCATCTAAATCACCTCACATCATAAAATGATATTTACACTCAGGGCACCAAGTGGCGTATACAGTAATCCATAACTCCACCTCGTTGCCATCTTCATCATAAGTACAAAAATCAACGTCCTTGCGTCTAGCAGTAACCATTTTACCGCAACCATTAGGACATAAATTTTCTTCTGACACTAATTATCACAATATCCCTCTGCCAACTCCGTAGCGGTCAACTTTCTACCGCACCCAAGGCAGTATTCCGGTTCGCATGTTTTCGTGTAATCGAAGGGCATTACAATATTTCCTTAACTGCCATCCATAGAGCATCGCATAACTCTCTGCTACTATTTTCCCATTCACAGTCATAACCATCGTTCGCGCACGTTTCTAGATTAAACAACTGTACGCACCACCAATTGTCGACCGTATAAATGTCCATCTGCTTAACACGTCTTACTGTTTCAATCATTTGTCCGACACTGAGCAATGGGATGCAATCTTGTTTCTGACAGCATCCGGCAGTGCAATAGAATAGGTACCCTCCGAACCTATTATTGTTTATTGCAGTCACAAGTCTAACGTCAGTATCGACAAACATAAAATTTCCTACCTCTGGTTGCCACAACTCCCGAAGTCTATCCTTCTGAGCATCGGTAAGTCCCTCTAAGTCTGCCGGTTCAATACGTTGTTTCACTCTATTTCCTCCCAATTCCATAATCCCTGTCTGCCAACTGCCGGAACATGCACAGGCAAAGGTTCCACATCCTCCAAAATCCAGGCGTAGCGACCAAGCGTATAGTCGCCACATGCTTTTTCTAGCCAGTTTAGCTTTAAAATAAAACTTGCGGTTATCTCAATACAGTCCACTAGATTGCAGGTAGCGATTACTGTGCCAGTAGGCATATTTTTATAATCGCCGTATTCTCCGCAAATTTTTCGCATAATGTAATATCTCTGTTCCAAACTAATCTCACTAAACAATTTGTGAAACGGCACAATCATCTTAGAGGCATGAATCGCTAATGGTCCTCTGTACTTAGTCGCCCATGAGCGCGTTTCATAGTGTTTTATATCTAGCGGTATTAACTGCGCCCATGGCCCCCAAAGCGTTATTGCCTTCATTTTACTACCCCTCCATTAATTGCACGTTTACCGTCAAACTCATGCCCACAATAGGGACAAATGCAGGTATCTACACTTACGGTTTCCTCGGTCGGGAATTTAATCTCACCTTTCGGCGGTTCGTCAATAATCCGCTTAATCTGCCTGAGTTGATCTAAGGTAAACTGCTTCTTGCTTCCGTATCTAAAAGTAGATTCTAGCTGATGGTGCAGGTCATTAAACTCCTTCTCGTCCTCAATCTCCTGTAGGGAAAAGTATATCTGCCAGTCGGGAGAATATCTAGTTACCTGCCTTAGAGTGTCTGCATGAAATTTAGTTTCATTTCTATGACCTGACTCAATGTAGATAAATTTTCTACCTACCTTCGAGACCTCGCACTCCAATATTTTAGAACTTATCCGCGACTGGTCTCCAATTGGTTTAAGATAAACCTTCTGGCCTACTTGCATTAGTTTTCCTCCTTAATCGCTTTGGCAACGATAATCATAGTCTCGTACCAAGCGCAAACATCTTCACATTTAGCGCAATGATCGTCATATATGGTTCTGCTAATGCACGGAACTACTTTTAGAAAATTGCGTGTATTGTAAACTAACTCAGCAATACGTTTGCGCTCCTCGCGTATCGCCATTTGTACGGCCAATTAGATTCTCTCGCACCCCTCACAATTAGGAGGTTTACAGTCAAGACAAAACCTCTGCGATCCGCTGGTAGGTATATATCCATTGCCACACTTGATGCAAATTTTAGGTTTATGCTTCTTCAACTGCCTTCCTCCCTCTCCTTAAAATACAACTCCATTATCCGCACAGCAGCGGCAGTCTTACTTTCTCCCTTCTTTTCCGACTCCGCAATAATCTTATCGTTCAACTCAGGAGATATTCTAATCTGAAAAGTAATTGTTGCGTTAGGTTTTCTAGCCAAAATAATTCACCTCACTTTACATATATTATATATTAATTAATTTATTAATGCAATACATTTCTACCGTATCCAGCACAAATTTACCGAAAAAAATAACCCGAAAGGGTTATTTGCCAAACATTCTATCCATATTACCCTTAATTCTTTTATCTCGTATCATTTTCCACACTTCCTTACCATAAAGAGATTCCATCCGCTTATTAAATATCTTTTCTTTATTTTGCTGTTTAATTGCATATTTCTCATAATCAGGAGTATAGTCCGGAGGTCCTAAGTGGTATAGCGAACCTAGAATATAGCCAATTCCATAACCCATTTTAGAAAAACTCATTTAATCACATCCCCTACTTCGCTTAATAGGCAAACATAAAACACAACCTTACTTCCCTTGACTAACTTCTCGATCCTTGCCTTATCTTTAAGATTATCAACAACAACCACTACACGGGCAAACCTGCCCGGCATTGGCCAACCTTCGGTATCCCACTTGCGACTTAGAGCATATTGCTCGTATTGCTGAATCTTAACCGACATATCGGAATGATTAATCGACCTCTGATACTCAATAAAATACGGCCTGTTTTCGACCACTATAAACGCATCAGCTACGCCAATACCAAAGTCAAAATCACTCTTAAATACAGGACCGATATGCCGCAAATTAAGGTATATCTGATTGATACCCAACCTATGCTCAACGTGCTTCGGTTGTTTACCCATCCAATAAATATAATCATTAGTAGACATACATCTGCCTCGATAAATTAACTTCGCATCAAAGAGTTTTTTTAACTCCGTTCTGCATTTATGCTGACCATAGTTTGAATCATCAAACAATAACTGATTAACTTGCCGACGAGAAAGAACGCCAAAATCTTTAAGAAAATTAATAATATCAAAACGCCTTTGAGTAGAACGAATCGGAAAACTAACAAACGCCAAATTTTCAACTGACATAAAGGTTAACACCTCACATTTAAAACAAGTGACTTATAATATTTGGATTGATATAAGTATCGGTATATCTACCAACTCAATACCTTATCTTCCTCGGTGGCCAAAACAGTAACAACCTTATCGGACGGGTAAACCTCTTTAATCATCTTCTTAACCATGCCAGGATGAAGATCCATAACTTGCACCTTCCGCATCCTCTCTTTGGCCTGAAATATACACCTACCGGGACATTCAAGATATGCAGCCTGATTACGTTCCTCGCCCAACACCATGCGGGAATAACGGCGCGAACTAACCTTAAACGCTATCGTTGCTGGGATTAGACTCCTAATCTCACCGGATACCACTTTACAGGAAGGGTGCTGCGTACAAATAATCGTGTGTATCCCAGCAAACCGACCCTGCTGCACCAATGTTAATGCTAACTTCTTAGCATCTTCGTCCAAACTCATCCATTCATCAATAACGATAACGGCATGGGACATTTTATCTTTACTGGTCTTGTTATAGTCGGAAATAGAGGATACGTTGGCCTTGCTAATCAACTTAGCCCGATAATCCAATTCGGCAAATGCAGCAGTTAACACTCTCTTTGCGCCGGCCAAGTTGCAGGCAAAATCCTTAACATGCGGAGCCAATTGAAACCCCGACAATTCAACGCCTCCCTGCTTCATATCAACCAGATAAAGAATAACTTCGTCCGGGGTATAATTGACCACTAGAGACATTAACGCCTGCCGGATAAAACTACTTTTACCGCCCCCAGGCATCCCAGCAACCAACACGGAAAAACATTCATCATCGGATAGATTAAGCATAACCAAACCCTCCCTGCCGATACCCACAGGCACGGCACAGGGGTATTTCTTTGCCCGACTAGCTAAACTATCTACATACCTAAAACGCCTCGGTATGCCCCTTGTAAACACTCTCAGGTGGATATAACCTTTGCTGTCCTGCGTTATCTGCACTTCGGCATTTAAGGCAGACTCTAGTTGTGCATGGTATTTAAAAAAGTCACCTATCCATATGCCGGGGTAAGGTTTGACGATCATGTGAATTCCGTAATCCGTCTTGATCTGCTTCATAATAACCGGTTGATTAATTTTTCCAGTTTCTCCGTCTTTCCGTACCATGCCAACATTTCTGAATAACTCCTTGGCTTTATCCCGCTTATTGTCACCGTACTTATCCGCAAAATATTTCACCACATCGGTTACGCAGCGGGCCCCGGCATCTACGCCCATCCAAATACCCTTGCCTAACCCATCAAACGCATTGGCCGAACCATAACCGTTACTCATTACCCCAACTCTCCTTACTGTCCGGAATATTGTCTGTCTCAGTCCACACCGATTTAATTTTCTCGCGTTTCATGTAAAGTATTTCGATTAAACTGTAGACGCTGATAGTAAGTAATGTTGTGCCGATTGTCATTAAAGCCATGCTTCTTTCCACTCCTTTGAGTATTTTACTTCTTTCCATCCTACAAGCACATCACCCTTTACACCCTTGACCTTGAGGACATACTGCTTATCCTTGCGCCAATCTAAGGACATGCTGTAAAGTTCTCTTTCTGGGTAGATAGAATCTAAGGTATTAAAAAGTGTTTCATTATCAAGGACTTTAGCATCTGAATGTGCCATAAGCATATCAAACAACTGACCACCCCCTGTTGTTATAAGTTATGCAGGGGAAAGTTGTCCATATCTCAGGTAATTTTTAGGGGAAAGGTAGTTGAAATTGTTTTTTGAGAGTGGTATAATGTCTTAACAGATCCCGCCACGCTTCCTTCACTAAAAGCGTACCAGGGCGGGACAATATTACTTAAGCGGTGTCGGAATAGGTAGACGATATTTGGTTATGGACAGTCAGAAATGACCGAATTCCATGACATGCAGGGTGCAAATCCTTGCCCGCTTAAAAATCAGGTGGCAGTACGGTGTGAACGTGCTCGGAAGGCCGAAACAACTCTAATGTAGTAATCCAGAACCGTATACGGCGGGGAATTGAATGGACCATGTATGTGAGTTGTTATTCAGGTTAGAATCCTGACCGCTTAAAACGACAACAATGGTCAGACATAATAGGTCTTGATCGTACCTCAAACGACACTGCAGACGGTTGATATTTAGGAGGTTTTAGCATACCGGAGTAGTAGATAAGCGAATAAAAACCTCCCTGCAACTCCCTCATTATCGGGGGAGTTTTGTTTTGGGCAAAAAAAAAGAGGCCGACCGTGGGAGGCGACCTTTCGTAGATATACTTGGGATTATTTTATGCCAATAAGATAATCCGGTTTAGATGATATTATTACTATTCTATGCCGGACATTGTTTATCCTGCTTTAAGTATGAATATACCGTAAACGGTTGCAACATAATTATCCGAGTGATATAATAATATCATTGATCGCTACGCCTCTGTCTCGCGTGATATGCGCACATGGCGGTCACTCCGACAAATATAATGTGAAGCGAGGTGACTTCCTCTGTTTAATAAATAGTTGTTGTTGAATCTAGTAGTAGTAATCCATGAAATTAAGCAGGCAACTACAGTAACGGTTGTCTGATTTTTTTTGCGTAAAAACAAAAACCCGGCAACCCGTAAGTAATCCTTACAAGTTAACCGGGCAATAAGAAAGTTATTCGCGTTATTACAGTTTAACCGTTTTATCGGTATCTTTATTCGTTTCCGCACTGACTAAGTTGCTGTAAAGTCTGCCACCAGTAGCCAAACCTATACTTGTACCGAAAATGAATATCAGTTCTTTTATATTGTCTAGCGGTTTGCCGATTAGACATGTATATAAATATGTAGTCAGGCACACAGCCATACAAGCAGCAAAAAACCAGTCCATCTTAGTGAATTCTTTCATTTTATCCCCTCACTTTCAAATCAAAAGCCATCACCATTCCATAAGCGATCTCATTAGCCAACTTATTGATGAATACCGAATCTTTTAAAAACTCCGCATCTTTTTTATTGTCAATAAAACCGTTCTCAATCAGCATGGCCGGTATGCCTGCTTCTTGCATCTTCCGCAGCACGTAAAAGTTAGCCCGTTTTTTACCTCTGTCCGGCATATTGTTTTTAGTAAATACCGGGGAAGTGTTGTCGTGAATAATATTCCGTATCAAATCGGTTGTCCTGTTCGCCTTGTTATGTACGAAACTTTCAAACCCCGTACCACCACCGGCGTTAGTGTGGATGGACAGAAAAAAATCTGCTTTCAGCTTAATCGCTTCCCTGACAGGTATGGTCAATTCGTCCTCCGAAGTTGACCTTGGATTAGCGCAGGACGGCTGTATGACTATAACTCGAACATTATATTTAGCCAACTTCTCTTTAATCTTATTGGCGACTACCCAGTTTAGATTTTTTTCTAATAGACCATTGCCTACTGCACCTGAATCTATGCCGCCATGTCCTGGATCTAGCACTATTAACATTTCATCACTCCTTAAACTTTTTCTTAATCAAAGCCAGTCTCTTATCTCCAATACCCTTAATGCTGTCTAATTCGGCTATGCTGACCGGTTTATTCTCCGCACGATATCTAACTACTCTATCTGCCGTAACTTCACCGATGCCCTTTATATCCATCAATTCTTGCCTTAGCTGATTGTCGGTTAGTTGGTTAATATCTTGTTTCTGATTAACAGCATAACATGTTGCCGATATTGCGATTATCCCGACAATTAAAAACAGCGCAAGTAGCTTTAAGTGTTTCATACTCTTATGTCCTCATGAAATTAATCAGGACAACCACAAGTGTTAATAGACTACTGCCTAATGCACCAACCATCCATTTAAGAACCTGCTGCTGCATTTGCTTAATTTCCTTTATATCGTCCATATGTGAGTCCACCTTTGCTTCAACTTTAGTGACTCTGTTTTCTAATTCCCTAAACCTTTCGCCTGTCTCCATCGGTAGTCACCCCTTCTATGGGATTTACTTACTTGCACATACGACAAAAGTAATGTTATTCTGGCAGAGCAGGAGTAGGGGCGCAATCCCTACGGGACCGTCTTTCTATGGGTGACGGTCCTCCTGCTAGTTTTTGTCGATGAATAGCTAATTAATTATAACATATTTGTTGTAATTTTTCTTTAATGGGTAAAATAAAACACCCCGGAGGGGTGCCTTGTTTAGAAATTTCCGGTATTATACATCCGCATATCTATAACTTCGCCGCTAACAAAATGATTAAGGTTATAGTCGCAATCCATTTCCGTATCAAAATAATCTTTTATTACTTCCATTACTACTTCGCCAGACGAAAAGTTTATTTCTATAACATCGAGAGCGTTTTGTATCTGCTCGTCCTTCATTGA
>Ga0209318_1001674_pt1 | contig 12950 bp, 24 predicted proteins | sample RifGroE1_FD_183999 | JGI IMG/M metagenome (GOLD analysis project Ga0209318, IMG submission 183999) | Groundwater microbial communities from Rifle, Colorado, USA - Groundwater E1 (SPAdes) (version 2) | ecosystem: Environmental > Aquatic > Deep subsurface > Groundwater | place: Rifle, Colorado...
ATAAAATACTAATGGAAAATTTTACAAAAGTAATTTTTTCTTAAATAAAGATTGATTTTAATAGGGTTACAAGACTTAATTCTAATAACAAACAATGTAAACAATATTATATGTATTTAGTATAAATTTTTATAAGTTATCAGTCTATTTAACTACTATCCATATGTGCATATTCCTCCCAATAATTTAATTATACATCGTTAGTTAAAATAATGCAATAGTTATAATATTACATTTGTGTTACAGATTTTTATATTTACAAATAGAATAATAGAAATTAATAATAAAATTCGTTTGCCGAAGCAAACGATAAAAAACCTTGTTTTGACTTTATATCGTTTGGTTACCAATTATATATAATATTTATAACCAAATCTTTAGACATGATATTAATTTTGTAAAACTGTTTATCGGTGATCTGGAATTGAGATGGATTATTATTGTGAATATTTATGTATAGAGGTTGATGTTAGTGGGATTGAGAGGGAATTATATAGAGATGAATAATTTAATATTAATTGTGTTCGGGAAATTGATTAATTGTTGTGATATTTATATTATTATATATCGTTGGAATGGTTGGTATTAGCGGAGTGTAGGAGGGTTGGGTATGAGTTTGATTGAGTGGAGATGTAAAGTATAGCCCCATGTATGGTGAATTAATAGGATTGGCGAAGTGTTGATATGAGTGGATTTGTTCGATGTGAAAGCGATTGATTTATAAGGTGTTTTAGATAGATTTATTGCAAAAATTATAAAAATTAATAAGTAGAAATTTTATTATGAAAATTTGTAAATTTGAGTAATGTTCGTGTGGGAATTTTGATGGATGTGGGTGTAATGTGGGAGAGAGTAAGGATATAGGGTTTATAATTTTAAGTCTGGTCTGTGGATAGATGTGCTATATGGGATAGATGAAATGAAAATGAATGGAAATTTGTAAACTATGCCGGGTATATCCTTGTAAGCATTGATATATAAGAGTTTGAAGGTGACATATAAAGTATTGAATAATGGTATATATTATTTAATGGTATATGAGATAATTATTTATATATTGGAGATAATAATAGTATGATTTACATGTATGAATAGTCTGTGAATGGCTTGAATAGTGGAGTTGAAGGAAATAAGGCTATATGATATGGAATCGGATATCGGAGCGGTAAAAAGGATTAAAGAAACACGAACAATTATTAATATATTGGCTTGAATGTTCGTATCCTACAATATGAGACAGTCCAAAAAATCGGATATTATAACAGGTGAATTGCCATTGAAGTATTAATAGTTGCAACATACAACTATTGCAACATACAATAATAGCCATAAAATATCATACGACATATAATATTAAATAGTACGATAATATTACACATATCGCACAAAGTATATAATTAATATAGAACGAAATATACAATACATTTATTACGAAATAATCAATAATATCGCACAATATAATATTTAGAATCGTACGAAATAAAATAAGGATCGTACTATATATAAATCATTTTTATCTGGCATATATACTCTAATATCATTAATCATATAATCTAATAATCAATATTACATTACTTAATATAATAAATTACATTAAACAATACGCAATATCACATCATCCATTATTAATAATTATACACTCAAATGTATAAATATAACTAACTATATCCAACAATTACGATATACTACCCTAATACTAACCACATATAAATATCATATCAAATGTAAGCGTCAAAATTGCCATTTTAAGCGTACATTTATTCCAGTAATAAAAGTATATTACTACCCTTTGAATACTGTCTCATTTGACAAAACCGCTTGAAATAGCACTCTGCAAGGTATACATTATATACATACACTATAAATAATATCCCATTAAACATATGCCTTACTATACAATGATATAATAATTCTCTTATCCAAATCAAAAAGCTAATAAGCACAACAACAAAACTAATACTTTTAAAATCCTTATATAAGGTAGAAACACATACACAATAAACCTATACAAATAACCTTATAACCCTTTAATATCCATGCTTTGAGTATGACTAACAACATATAAAAATAATTAGATATACTACGAGTAATCAAGCAAACGAGAGATAATTAACGATATATAAATATAATTAGTTTAAACGGTCTAAAACAAGGCTTTTTGAAAACGTTAAAAATGACGAAAAATCATAAATTGTACTAAAATCAATACATCCGCAAACCCGCTGATATCAAGTGTTTCAAGACATTGTATTTATTTAAGTACATTAAATAAACCTTGCAGACCGCATGGTTGAGCGGTTGTGTTATAGTTATTATAGTAGTTTAATTGAATAGTGATTGCTGGTTGACGGCTTGCCCTTGAAAAGCCGATGCTACATAGAGATATGGCGAATGCTACAAAGTACATTGAAAAATAAATAAGGCTTGAATATATCAGTAACCTATATGTTATCTATTAAGCGTCAATAGTGACTATGCGAATCAGAATTGCATAAATCCTTTTTAGCAATGACATATAGGCGAAAATATAAATAAGTACATTTTATAATTTAACTTGTATCCCTTCACGTCCCTTGTAATAAGAGAGTCACCCTTAAAAGGTTGAAAGTCGTGGCAATGCAAGTGTATATATTCTTTTTTGGATATCCTGTAAATTTAATTTATAGGAGTGTGTGACATGAAATTATTTGAAAGTATTATTGATGATGGTAAAAATGTTTATAAAAATTTGTCTCCTGCAAATAGTAAAAAGGAATTATTAGAAATATATGGAGGGAATGGCACTTTTGAAAAAATTAAGGAAGTCACAAAGGATTATTTTACAAATGAAAGTCCTGAAAAATTAAGACTTACATTAATAGCAGGTGGATGGGGTGAAGGTGAAATAAAATTAATTTGTGCATTATTGGAAGAACATATAAGAAAAAATGCATAACAGACCACAAATGCAGGATATCGAAAAAAGAATATATATTATATAATAGATATATCCTAATTTTAATTTATGGAGGGAACGGGAATGAAAATAACAATAAAAACAGAGGGTAAATTAGGGAAATGTAGTTGGGTATGTCAAGGTAAAAAATATTTAAAGGAAGATATTAAAAAACTGGAAAGAGATGGATATAAAATTATATCAGCAATAGATAAATACGGCAATAAGTTAACACGTTAAAATACATATTTCATCATCCTGTATAACAGGATAGAATAGGAGTATTAGCAATGAATAAGAGTATAACACAACAAAATTTTGAAAAGTCTAACATGTTAATCTCAGCATTGGTTGACTCAGTAAGCAATAAAGATAACTTGCAAATGTACATTGTAAGAGAATTTTACAAAGCATATAACAATGATAATTTTGACCTTGCATACCAGATAGTAAATGAAGCTTTTAACCATAATCATATAGCAGGATATAAATATTTAGAATGTTGCAAACTTTGTAATGTCAAAGGTGAATTTTTTGAGATAGCAACAAAAAATCCTTTAATAAACCTTAATTAACAATGTATAAATGTTATTGTATCTGAATACACCATAATTATTATATGGTGTATTTTATAGAGTAACATTACATGCTATAATTAAAATGTTGCTACTATGTATAACAGGAAGGTGTACCATGAATAAACAAATATTAATATCAGAATCATGTTGTAGTACAAAGGAATTATTTTTATCTGGTAATGGTCAATCAATCAGAGAATATCTATTAAAATCCGCTTGTAAGTATTGCACAAATTATATAACAGATATGATTATATGGATTGAACGAGCTATAAGGGTATTATATGAAGATGGTCAACAATATACAGATTGCGGATTTAGAGATAATGGTATAAGTTGGGAAAATGAAAATTTTATGGATGTCTTTAAAAAATATAGACTTGAACTTAACAAAGAAGATGGAATATTAACGCTTTACGACATAACAAGACCAATTATGAGCAACGAATTAAAGAAATGTATTGAAAATTTACGGGTAATAACAGAACAAAGCGAAAGTATAACAGACTATGATAAAATGAGATTATTTTCAAATATTGAATATCTGGAAAAATGTAGTTTATAGGAGATAACATGAAGAATTTTTTATTAAAAGATATGATAATAATAACAATTCAATATTTATCGATTATGGCAATTATTGGAATTCTATTTTTTCTATTGATAACTTTTTTAGAAAAAATAATTCAGTGAATGAAAAGCGATATTATAAATTGGTGATAGGTTACGGCATAACACAATGCCGTAATTAAACCACAATAGCAGTCTAAAGTCCTGCAAATAAAATATAGGAGGTTAACACAATGTCAAAATTAATTAAATGTAGTTTTTGCGAAGAAATGACCGATGAACAATTTATGAATACCCTGTATACAAAAGTAAAACAGGAAAACGCAACACTAGTAAAGCATATACACATTTGCGAGATGGACTTTGAAGCCATCAAGGAATATGACGAAGAAATGGACGTTTTTTATCTCACATATGACAATAACAGATACTATTTTTACAATGATTTCGAAGCCATTGACGAATACGGTTTTAACACAAATAATCTATAACAGGATGATGAAAAACTGATTTTATAGTATGTTAGAATGTATTAGCATAACAGACTAGTACATTTTATAGATAGTATAAAATCTATACTATACTAAAATAAAAGGAAGTGTTTTAATGAAAAATAATAGTCAATACGCTAAATTAACAAGAGACCAAGCAATAAAGGAAATACTAGTAAAATTTGAATTATGGGATAATATGAAGGATAACAAAATCCTTTTAGCTATGGAAGAATCATTTAGAGAAGGATTTTTAAGAGGCGAAGAATACGAATATAACAACAAATAAAATAACATTTTCATCCAGTTTTTTGAGAGTATGCAAACCATAACAGTTTGTATACTTTAATACTTACTGGATAGTAAGTAAATATAAAATAAAGAAGGTTAAAACAATGACTAAAAAGGAATATAACCTTTTTAAATCAGCACAAAAAACGGCAAAAGAAAACAATTTGACAATAACTAAAGACTGGAATAACAGCAATATATTATTTGATTTTACACTTTTAAACGATATGAAAATAACAGACTTTGAGAAAAATTGTATAATAAACGATGCATTAAAGCATGTATGTGCAAGTAATAAAGAGCAATTTTACATACATGAAATTGATAATTTTACAGTATGCGAAGGAATTGCTTATTATACATGCCATAAGGTATATAATGTATCTGGAAAACATCTATATAATATCATGCAATTAAATAATATTAAACATAAGCATGGAGAGCGGAAAACAGTATATGAACAATATTATAATGTAACTGAAACGGTCAAAAACAATGGGTATTATGTACCATCATATGATTATGAAATAGCATAACAAAAAAATATAATATATAGGAGTGATTAACAATGTATAATAATAAACCTAAAATTATTTACCTAAAATCAGCAATAAACCTTCAAGAACTTAAAAAACTATACTTCACATTATCAAAAAAATATCACCCAGATATAAAAGGCGGTAACCTCCAAATTATGCAACAAATCAATAACGAATACGATTATTTAAAAACCATACTCAAAAATGCAGTACCGAAAACAGAACAAGAGAAAAACCAATATAAGGAAAATGTTCATAGTATGGATGCTTTTAGGGATATTTTAAACAAGCTTTTAAGATATCCACGTATAACAATTGAAATAATCGGATCATGGTTATGGATATCAGGATCAGGAACATTCAATATTAAAGATGACATTTTATACAAAGAATTAAAATGTGAATATTCTAAAAGCCAGAAAAAATTTTACTGGTATTCTGGTATTGAAAAATCACATAAAAATTATAAAGGTGGATTTTTAAAACAAGCTATTGCAACATATGGAATCATTAAAATGGAGTCTGAATCATTACCACAATTAGCATAAATAAAAGGCTTTATGCCTTTTATAAATCCATATAACAGAATCAATATAATGTATATGGATTTATAAAGGATATAAAACAATATCCTAAATAAAAATATTGGAGGGTTTATTATGATTTACAAATTTTCGACAAACGCAAAGAATGATTATTCGGACATTGAAAACTCAATTGCTTTTAAATTGTATAACAGATTGACGGAGGTTGACGGAAACATTAAAAAACTATCTGAACAAGAGAAAAAAGAACTTGAAACAATATTTAATGAATTATGGCATCATGAAACATATAAAAATGGCATATATAAAATAATGGGATATATAATTGATTTTTCGGAATGGTTAAATACTTATTGGGTAAATACAAAATATTATGGTATTCAGCAAATAAAGGCATTTAATAAAACTTGTGTTAGACAATTTTCCTGTAATCCTTCATATATTATAAAAATAATTGAAGTATAACAGGAAATGAATTCCAGTATTTATATACCAATAATAAACAACAAATAATATAAGAGGAGAATAAAACAATGTTATCATTAATTTATGAATTAGATCAGAACGGTAAAATTGAGAAAAAAGCAGAATATACCTGTAACACAAAACAGGCTTTAATTAATTACTTTATGCAATTTAAAAAACATAATAACAATACGTGGACATATCCCGAAACATTAACAGGTATAAGGGAATCACTTAAAAAGGATAATGCATTTTACTTTGATTATAACAATATTGTAATTGCAAGTTATCCAGCATAACAGACAGACATTTATATGATATGTAAGATAAGCAGGAATATAAAACTTCCTGCTTTGATTAGATAACATATAACAGATTAACAATTTTACATCATGTAAAAATATGTTATACTAAAATTATATTGGAGGTTAAAAAAATGAATGAAATATTAATAAAACCTATAACAAAAACAAGGAATATTTTATACAGTAAGTGTGGACATAGGCAGGAAACAAAATTTATTTTAAGCACTGAAAATGAGTATGAAAATTATCTCGATCTTATGCATGATGGTAGAAATGATTTTTGCGATAATTGCAAAAAGGTAAATGCTGAATATGGTATGATCAGAATTATTAATACAGGTGATTATGATACAAGGATCACACACTACACATTTAATCATGCAAACATAAAGCAAGTAGTAAAATACTTTAGATTGCATGATATGTCATTACATGATGAACATTATAATATCAATTTGACGTATGATTGCACAGGTAAATGCTTTGTAAGATACTGCAAGGTTAAAAAGTTTAAAAAGCATATAACAGTAAAGTTTTCATACCATTATGATTTATAGGAGGGGTTAAAAAAATGGATAATAACACAAAGCAATATTGGATTAACAGAATCGTAAAGGAATTACAGACAAACAATGATCCTATATGGTATGATACGACATTAGTAAAGTCATTAGACTATTTTAAAATCATTGAGACAGACTTAAATTATATGTCACTAATAACATTTAGAGTATAAAAAGCATATGAAATATAACATTTATGCGAATATGAAAGGATGATAAATTATGGAAAATTTCTACTGGCAAAAAGGAAACGAATGGGATGATAATCCAGAACCAAAAGAAGAGATTGATATAACAGGAATGACAAGATTGAGCGAAGAAAATGTATGCTGCTATTGTGATGAAAAGAATTGTAATGATTATATTGGCAGAGATGAAGGATATTATGGGCAATCTTTTTACTGCAAATATAAAACGTGTAAATTTGATATCAATAATAAATTTATTGTTGATAAACAATATGAAACATCGGCGTTATATGGTGGCGTATTAAGAATTAAAGTTATTTCAAGAACTGAAAACACAATAACATATATATTTACGGATGATGAAAAAGAAACATATTACAATAAAGAAATTGTATTACAAAATGGGATTGAATCAATTGAGGCATGGGAATATAAAGAACATAAATGTCATTGGTATGCTAAAGAGCAATAAGAACATAAAACAATAATTTTACGTGCCGATAAGGGTAGGAAAGAAGGTAAATAAATGATATATATTTATTATTGTCTTACATCAGACAGAAAAGAAATAGTTATTATATCAGATAAAGCACTATTTGTTAATGAAATAATCGAAAAAGCAGGAAGAAACGATATAAAAATAATAAATATGGGAATTGAATAAACCATACGAAAGTAACATTTTAATCGGAGGTTAAAAAATGAAAACATTAAAAGAAAAATTTATTTTACGACTACTTGAAATAAGTAAGAAAGAAGTTGCAATAAAAGTTATTGAAAACTTAAATAATTCTAAGGGTATTTAGTACCCTTTAAAGCCTATAACAGTATCATAAATCTATTACAGGCTTTAAAGTATATTAAATAAGTAAACAAGTATAAATATAATAATAGGAGGTTTTATCATGAGCAATAACACCATAAGACAAGCACTAATAAAAGGATCAAAAACATCATTAACAAAATGGTTAAACAGGAGGTTAGCAAAATGACATTAAGTATATATAAAAATACGTTTTTTGCTCAAAACTTGTCAAACGAAAAATATAGATATAGCGGACAATATAACCTTATTAGTTTTACTGTAGATAGTATCACACAAAAGACAGAACAAGAAATATATAATTTTCTTGATTCTCACAATTGATTTTTTACTAGAATATGAAGGTTATATCATCCCATTACAGGAGGAGGACAAACACGATGAACATATATAGACAAGTCCACGCATTGCAGTTAAAAATATTACATGAACACAACAAAGTAAAAAGAACACAATATAAGAATCAGCTTGCAGAATTGATTTTACAATTACCGGAACAGGAGGATATACAAGAATGTTTATAACAGTTAGCATTATGGCGTTAAAGTTTTTTATAACATTGGTAATATTATTTGTAATCTGTAGTATCTTTGTTAAAAAATACTGGACAAAAATAATAAACAATATATAATAAATGAGAGGGGTTAAAAGTTATGAGTAAAGCAAGGTATAGCAGGATCATCGGAGCAAGGACATTAACATCATGGGATATTGCAGACAGGACAGGCAATTATACTTGTTGTTGTATGGTATACATATGTAACAGATTTGCAGGATATACACGTTTAAATTAAAGGCGTAAAGCCTTTAACGTGGTAATATTTATCTATATTTTGTATAACAGATTTGATATAATATTACTAGGTTAAAGCCTTTACAGAGTAGAGGTAATAAAAAAAGGAAGTGTTAAAAATGACAGTAAATAAATTAAAGAAACTATTAGAAGGTGAAAAAGTTATAGTTTTAGAGGGTAAAGGAATCATTCAAATTGACTTTGAATTTAATACTTTTTTATCAATTGCAATATGTAAAAATGGTGATGAATTTTCTATGAATTGTCATAATACAATTCAAGAAGCTTTACAAGAAATTGAAGAATGGGAACTATAGGATAATAAATTTGGTAATTTATAGGGAAGGTGATTAGATGAGATATTATAATATTCAGTATTTAGATATAACAGGGAATGCAGATAATTATCAAGTAAAATGTACTGGAAAGAAAAAAGCAAAAGAATTATTTTTAATGTCTGGAATACAGTATAATAAAATAATTGATGTTTATTTAATTCAATGTTAAACCAATTAAAATGTAAGCTTTATTTACTAATAACAGCAAACAAAATATAAATAATATGGAGGTTTTAAAAATGATTAAAGTTAAAAACATGGTAACAGAGCAGAACAATAGTTTTGAATATGGTGATTTTGTAAAATGTGTTGAATGTGAAAATATAATGATTACTGATATAGGGATTGACCATTGCCCTGAATGCGGAAAACATGACTCTATGATATGGACAGAGGAAGGATTTACAGACATAAATTATATAAATTTACATCCAACATTAAAACAAAAAGGTTATATTATCGAATAAGAAATAATATATGTTATAATTAAAACCCATAACAACCACTATATAAATGTTGTGGGTTTTGGTGATAATATTAATTATCAAAATAAACCGAAGGGAGCAAAAAACATGGTTAAATCAGATATGCAGTTATTCACCAATGCCGGACTAATCAACACAAAGTCAAACTATGAGGAATTAATACATAATTTTAACGCTAATTTGTATAACAACATGATCAATTTACTTCAGCTAAAAAGGGAATATAAAATGATATTGCAGGAAATCAGGAGTAGGAATTAACAATAACAACACAATAATAAATAACAGGAGGGTTTTATCATGAAATTATCTGACGAGGAAATAAACAAAATAACAGACGATATTTTAAAAGAAATTTTAGAAGAGGAAAAAATCGAAAAAATAAGGAAAGAAGAAATAATAAAAAATGGTTGTCCTCATATTAATAAAGTTGAAAGGATAGCCACAATATCAAGAATACATTTTCTTGAATGTGATGTATGTTTAAAACAATTTTATTTAAACGGTAAGGAAATAAAATAACAGAATATAAAATCACCATTTCAATGGCATAACAACAACAAAAATATTTCCAGTATATTTAAAATTAATGTTGACAACATTAATAATGTATGATAAACTAAGTATAAATAAATAATATTTAAAGGAGATGTAAAGCAAATGTATAATCTTGAAAGTTTAAAGGAAATTAATCAATCTTATAATTATCAACATTGGATGAATCAGGATGATGTAGACAAGGCTAACAAATGGGTAAAATTTATTGAATCTACAAGGTCAGATAAAATGCCACAAGTCGGTGATATTGTAGAATTTACTAATAAACATGGTGACTATTACAGAAATGCTCATATTGAAAAAGTTAATGAAGAATTAGAAATTTGTGAACAACCATATATTCCTTTTATTAATACTTATAGCGGAAAGTTTTATTGTTCGACAAGTGGTGGAGCATGGGACAATATTCCTAAAAATTTAAAACTAATCGGTAAAAGGGAAAAACTTTTCAAAGATTGGGGACATTGTGGAGTTTGTGGAAATGGATCAGTTAATTTCAATGTAATGGTTAATGTATGGGAATATAAAGAGCCTGATGGTTTATATGGAGAATTCAGTACTAAGGATTATAATAAATTCTATGTATCAGTACTTGAAGATGGAAAACTGAGAGAACAACATAACAATTATAAATATCTTGTGAAAACTTCCGGTTGTATGTCTCATACTGCATTTAGAACAGATAAAGAATATCAAGCATGGTTAAAAACATTTAATGGCGTTGAAATTGCTGGACATTGGCAGAATCAAAAAATAGTTTGGACACACAAACAAATTGAAAAAAAGGTATCCCCTGAAGAATATAACAACATTGACGGAATAATTGATACTACTTTAGAAAATGGACGAAAATGGGAATGTAAAAGAGTTTATAAGAATAATCAAGTAATAACTTATAACACATCATATGAAAACAGAAAAGAACTTGATTACCGCACTACTATTGAATATCGGGTAGCATATAACACACTATAACAGGTTTATTAATTCTTCCAGTACACTAAAACAATATAGTATATTAGTGTACTGCATAGAGTGAATAAAACTCTTAAAATAAACAATGGGAGGATGCTAATAATGTTAAAAAATATTAGGTTAATTAAATGGGAGTTTGGAACGGAAAATAAAATGCTTTCAACAGAAATATGTGGTGAAAAATGGTGTATATCCAGAGGTCAATGGAATGGTTTAATGTGTTCAATATCTGGATTGGGTTTAAGTAAATTTGAAAGAGAAATATTCAATTCAAAGTTTTTACAGTATGACGGACATGTTAACATTTACTTTTTAAAATGGGTGTGGTCATGGCATAGAGCTGGAATATATGATAATTTCAGAAGTGTAAAAATCACATATGACAGATCATTATATTACATTATAAAAGACAAAATGGATAACATAAAGAAACAGATTAATTACAAAAAAGAATGTATTATCAGGAAAATAAAATTTCAGAAACAATACAATTTTACAATGCTTAGAAGTTTTGAAGGTGAATATAGTTTTACTTCTGATATGCTGTCAGCTTTTCAACTAGCAACAAATTATGAAGCATGTTTATACCTAAATAACAGAATTATATTCAGTAGTCCTCTAGGGTTTGAATGGGAAGAAAATAATAAACAGGTTAAAAAATATACTGGTTTTAAATGGTCAAAATTAGGATATAAAGACCCATACAGTAAAGAAATAAAGAACTATAAGAGAATACCATATCAGCCTTTAGAAATATATTAGGAGGTATAACACAATGAAAACATTAATATTTGAAGGTGCAGGATGGGCAGGAGCAGACACAAGCAAAGGAACAGACGTTACAAATTGCAGAATAAAAACAAGAATTCGTAATAATAATGGAAGACTCGTATATTTAGAAATGGGATGTTGTCATTTTGATAAAAAGACAAAATATATTCCTAAATATGCAGAAGGTTTAGAATATGCAACACATATTGACAGTGTCCATTTTGTTGATGCTAAATGGGATAAAAGAACATGTCATTCAAGTAGCTTAAGTCATTTAACAGAAGTGCATTTTGAATATAACAAAGAAAATATAATAAAGTATGTTAACGACAATTTGAATTGTAGTTTTGACAAGATAGAAGTTATTAACGAAGGTTTATTTGTTTTCAAGAATGATGATCCGCTTTGTGATTGTAGCAATGGAGATTATGAACCATTCAAAGATATTGAAACAAATATTAATCAACTTGACGGTATAAAAACTATTGCACTGTGGGAAAAGCACAGGCAAGCGGAATATAGAATCAACTATAACAGTTTAATGAAATTACCGTATATGAAAAGACATATTGAAGAACAGGAAAAACAATATAATAAAAACCATTTAAAAGATGGCAAGTATTCAGCAACTATAAGATGGGATGAAAACGGGATTATAACTAGTTTAGAATTACATTGCGGTTGCTGTATGGGTGTAGGTGCTGAAGATGTACAAAAAATCATTGAAATGATTATAA
>Ga0209318_1001676_pt1 | contig 12929 bp, 26 predicted proteins | sample RifGroE1_FD_183999 | JGI IMG/M metagenome (GOLD analysis project Ga0209318, IMG submission 183999) | Groundwater microbial communities from Rifle, Colorado, USA - Groundwater E1 (SPAdes) (version 2) | ecosystem: Environmental > Aquatic > Deep subsurface > Groundwater | place: Rifle, Colorado...
AACATTAATATTTGAAGGTGCAGGATGGGCAGGAGCAGACACAAGCAAGGAAACAGATATTACAAATTGCAGAATCAGAACAAGAATAAGAAATAATATAGGAAGACTTATATATTTAGAAATGGGATGTTGCCATTTTGATAAAAAATCAAAAGTTATTCCTAAATATGCAGAAGGTTTAAATTATGCAACACATATTGATCATTTATTTTACGATGATGCAAAATGGGATAAGAAAAGAAATTTTTCTTCCAGTTTATCATCATTAACAAGAATTCATTTTGAATATAACAAAGAAAATATAATAAAGTATGTTAATGAAAATTTGAATTGTAGTTTTGACAATATGGAAGTTATTAACGAAGGTTTATTTGTTTTCAAGAATGATGTTCCGCTTTGTGATTGCATCAATGGAGATTATGAATCTTTTAAGGATATTGAAGTTAATATCAGCGAATTAAATAATGTGAAACCAATTGCATTATGGGATAAACACAGACAAGCGGAATATAGGATCAGTTATAACAGTTTGATAAAATTACCGTATATGAAAAGGTATATTGAAGAACAAGCAGAACAGAACAATAAAAACGTTTTAAAAGATGGTAAATATTCAGCTACTTTCAGATGGGATGAAAACGGGATTATAACTAGTTTAGAATTACATTGCGGTTGCTGTATGGGTGTAGGTGCTGAAGATGTACAAAAAATCATTGAAATGATTATAAAGGATAATAATTAGGATAGTGTTAAGTAGAATATGAAAAAAGCAAACTGGAATTAGTAGGAAGTAAATGCACCTTGAAAAGTGAAGAATATACCTCTTTGAAGTAATAAGACCTTGGGGCCAGCCCCAAACCCCGTCCTCGCCGGATGGCTCCCGGTCTGTCATGACAGACCGGGAGCATAAGGATGTGTACGTGCATGATGTAAAGGGTCTTCGGCTACGCCTGCGATGAACGAGCAAAAACCGCTCGCCCTTGACATCCCGGAGTTAGGTGGCAGGAACAGACTGTTTAGACAGGATTAGCTTTTGAGAAAGTTCGATTAACTTCTGCCATTTAGCGGGCATATTAGGGATGGATTCGAGCTCCGGGATGGAGTTCAAAGGCTGCCAGTAGGTGTAAGAATGCGGACGAAGGAAATTGTAGTAAGCAACAAAGAGTGCTACGTGGGTATTAGAGCCTTCTCCGCTGCCATAGCCATTGGTTACCTGATAGGAGAACTTGAAAGTTCTGTTAAGACGCTCAATAATCTGTTTCAACCAGCGATATTCAGTAGAGACAGGATCGTCATTGGTAAGCCCGATGACCTGAATAAGATTGAAATCCATTCCTTGCAGCATGAATTGTTGCTGAGCAAGTTTGTAGGCGGTATAGCCGTCAGCGACAAACCTGAGAGCTTGTCCGGGGAACTGTTTGAACCTTGAAAACGCCATACGCATTGCCAAGATACAAGGACCTACATCACGTGTACTGGATATCTGATATCCAAGGATGGACTTCTTTATGGCATCCATGACAAACCAAACATAGTGACGAACACCTTTGACTTTTGTGTAGGTTTCGTCCGCAGCCAGATAGTTGGTGGGCTTGTAGTCGTAATTATCCACGAAGGGTTTAACAAGAGCAGCAGCTGTTTTAGCGTAATTACTGACCGTGACATGAGAAATTTTTACCTGATGTACTTCCCAGAGAGCTCTTGCAGTAGCCCGAGTGGAAAGACCCAGGTTGACGTTGTAAGTGAGGCAAAGCCCCATGATGTGGGAGGAGAAGTTCCTGAAAGTCAGGTTGGTAGCCCCCTTGGGCAGGGAGGATAAATCCATCTTGAAGAAGTCTATGGTGAATTCCCGGTATATGTAGTGAAGCTTAAACTTGTGCTTATCATGCTGGTACTCAGACCGATCTTCTGGGGACAATTTGCCAAGAGCGTCAAGATAAAAGGAACAGTTTTTGTTAACACACTTGTGAATGTTGAAATGTTTGCGATCTTTCTTCTTGACAAGGATATGCCCGCAGTATGGACACACAAGGGCACCGATTTTAAAGTCAGTTTTATCCTTGTTGAATCTAAGCCCGCAAACCTTACACTCGAACTGACCACGGCCACCGGTATTGTCATAGAGATAAGAATGGGGCGCACCGCAACGATGGCATACAGTATCAGCAGGTACAGGGTTTCTACTACGAGAGTTGACGGGCTTGAGATCCTTGCCGTGTTTAGATTTGTAGTCAGCAAGCAATAGAATGTAATCAAGCTGCTCTGGTTGTTTGATAATAGGGAGTTTGTCAACATTGAGTTTGTTGTACTTGGGGCTTGAAACATCATACTTCGGAGACTTTAATGGTATATTTTTCGCTATGAATAAAAGCAATTGATGGATTTGAGCAAGTAAAAATTGATTATATGCTATTAAAACTGTTATAATTGAACTCACAATGACACTTTCCTTTCTGGATATTTGTTTGGTGAGATATTCAATTATACAGGAAAAGAGGGGGTCATTGTTTTTTTATATCAAAAAACCTTGAAACCCTTGATAAATAGTATATTCAATATAAAACAAGTGTAATTAGATTTACACTAACATAATTAGACAGGAGGATTAAACTATGAAAGTATTACAAACAGGAATTATGCCAAACGGAACACAGATACAAATTGAAGAATGGAACGAAAATTATTCATTTATGCCTTATGGTAGTACTATTGCAAGTTATCCAAAGTCAAAAGTAAGTCACGAAGGAACGTATTCACCAAAAGGAAATCAAGTATATAGATTTGATTTTGATTTTAAATCAAAACAAGATACAAAAGAAGTTTTTAACAGTTTGGTAAATGGAAGTAAACAATTAGCAGATTTTAAGACTAACTTAAACAGGAAAGAATATGTAGATTGTATATAACAAATAGGGTTGAGCCTATCAACCCTATTCCATCTATATAATATTAATAACTAATATTTACAACATGAATTTTACATGATATGTTATAACAGAGGTGATTAAATGGATCAGACAGAAATATTAGAAATCATAAACCAGTATAACAGCACAGACCGACAGACTATAAAAGCCAATTTAAGACGGTTAATGATCAACTACAATATAAAACCTAATGATATAACAGAACTAGGTTTTGCACGTAATAACGTGTATGCATGGACAAACCAAACAAGTAATAATATACCAATGTTTGAACAGGCTTTAAAAATTGCAACAAAGTATGAATTTAACATTGAAGAATTTTTAAAATAATTTACAAATTAATGTTGACAATATTAAAATAATATGTTAAAATGTTATTATACAAAGTTAGTTAAAACAAATTAAAGGGAGATTTTGAAATGAGAAATTACACCGAAACACTAACATTTAAAAATAAAATAAACAAACTTAGAGAAAGCGGAATATCTGAAAAAGACATAAAGAAATATACTAAAATAATGAGCCAATATGACGAAAACGGTTGTGAGGTTGGTACAAACTATACAAATGTTATACTTGCTTATCCTCATCCGATACCATAAAAGAACATAAAACTATTATTTTAAGTCCTGATTCTACAGAGGGAGAACAGGAAAAGGAGAGATATTATGAAAACTATAAAAGTTTATAACGTTAAGAAACTCATTGAAGACACAGAAATTAATGGTACAAAATATATAACACATACCGAACATGATTTTGCAATAGTTGAAGGGAACAATGGAGCTTTAATATTTGATGAAGAAGCTTGTGGTAAAATATGCAAATCATTAGACGATACTTACCCTATTGGGTTAAATGACATACCAATAGACGGAATGAGAAGTGCTATTGCAAAATATACGATTCAACCGACATTAAAAGAATTAATACAGGCTGAAAGTAAAGAAATGTTAATAACAGAGTATGTTGATAGATACCAGTATAAATCAAGAATTAAAAGTAATTTGCATGACATACTAAATGCATTTAATCAGATAGGATTGGATAGAAAAGAATATTGTTCATTTTAGTATAACGGGGTAATGAAATAAGGTTTTCGATGGCTCAACAAGAGCAGAAAGGAAAGGTTATAATTATGGAAAAGAATTGTTTTGTTGTTAATACTCCTAATGCTTATTGGTGGTTTCCTACAAAAGATGATGCAGAAATATATATAAATGAAGTAAAAAACGATTACAAAAAAGAGGATTATGAAGAAGAACCAATAAGATTTACTTATTCAAAATGTGAAATTAGTGAAGTGGATGATAATAATTTTGTAGAAATAGAAGTTATAGAAATATTTATACCATAACAGAATCAGGTAATGAATCAAGGAATTCATAGTTAATATTTTAGGAGGTATTGAGATATGTATGATATTGGACAAATAATAAAGGTAGAAAATCCTGCAATTACAAATAATGTAGGTGGAACAACTCATGTAAGAGGTATTTTTAAAGTTAAAATAACGGATAGTTGGCACGATTACGAAACAGGATATAGATTTATTGGACAGTTAATAAATGATATAGACATAGAACAGTCAAGAAAATCAGGAACAACGAAATATACTCCAGAAGATTACAAAAACTGTCCAAATAAAAATTTATATAATAGTACATTAGAAGCATATAACAATTTTAATCCTGCTAAAGTCTATTTTTCGGAGAATGACATTATTATAGGAAGAAAAAAACATTCTTCAATGTATGCTTTTACATCAAAGTTAGAACATTATTTTGCATGAAACAAGTCATTTAAAGGGTGAAAGGAAGTGATTCTGTGAAAATTGGTGATATAGTAAAAGTAAAAGTCATTAACAAAACGAGTAAGAACGAATTCAAAACTCAAATTTTTAGAGTAATAAATAAAACGGCAGTAGTTAATTGTTTCAATGCCGAAAGACTAGATAACAAATTCAAAATTAAAATTGATAAAGACGGTTTCCCCATTTACAGAAGCATTATGGAAAGTGATATATTAGAGTATATGAACCAATAACAGAACCGACTTGACATAGGGCAAGCGGTAAAAGGAGAGTATAACAGAATGTCAAATATGAGTTATTGTAAATTTGAAAATACAAGGTCAGATTTAAAGGATTGTATACACACATTAGAAAATAGAAATATATCTAGCGAAAGAGAAAGAAGACATGTCATAGGAATGTTAAAAGAGATTTTAGATTTTTGTATAAATGAATCTATAATTGAAAACTTTGATTTTGATAAAATAAACGAAGTTGTAACAGAGTGTAAAGAACAGAACGATGAATAATAAAAGAACATCAAAGTATAATTTTAAAGGCTTGTAGAGATCAACATTTTATACGTGTAAATGCCAGATCATACACTATTGTACATATGTGAAAGATGTGGTTGTGAAAATTCAATGGATATAGTTGAGGCTGAATAACAGCCAGAGAGGAAGGGCTATAAAATGAATAAACCTAGTAAAGCAGATATATTGTTATTAGGCAAAATAAAGAAAGATACGGAAAAGCTTTTAAAGGTATATAGCAATCTTGACAAAGCAACAAAAAACTTTTTACTTGAAGAATTTACGGGCGAAACAGAACTGCATCTATTACAGTTTGAAAGAAATATATCGGAAGCTATTAACGAATTGAATAATTAGAACATGAAATGCCGATTTCATCATCGGAGTATAACAAACTAATTATAATTAAAGGAGAGATTTAAAATGAAAATTAAGCATGATTATAGTTATTTAGGAGCAAACGCAGATAAATTAATAGCAATGGGATATGCTGAAATGAGCGTTCACTCTCTAAATTTTGACAGGGATTTATCAGAAAAAGAAATGCAAGAGAACAGAACACAATCAGAAATATTGACAAGGGAACAATGGGATGAAAGATGTAATAAATTCTCTGAATATCTTTACAAACAATTAACACCAATTAAACAATATTTTGCAGACAATTATGATGTTCACCAGATAGATGAAAAAACAAGCACAATGGAACACTATAGCAGTGATTGGGATTTATTTTTCTATAGTAATAGAGGATGGAATAATAAAGATTATTTTGACTATTTCGAAATTAATTTTAACACGAAAAGAACAGCAACATCTATTATGGAATTGATGGTTAAAATTACAGACGTTTTAGCAGATATGGAAATTAAAAATGTATCATGCCGAGTGCAATATGATTTGAATTATAATGAGGCAAAGTTAAAAGAAGATGCAATAAAAATAATAGAATCTACAGAAGGAAATTTTGTAAACTATTCTGGAAGGGATGGAAAATTTAAACTAGTTGATGAGTATGAAGGAACGAAAGTTTATGGATTTTTTCCTAAAGGATCAAAAAGAAAGTATTACAGTATAGATAATATAAGTGTAATTTTGGGATTATCAAAAGTAGCTTGATTTTAAACTAATAACACAAACAACTTATAAAATATTTACAAATCCTATTGACAATGAAACAAAAATTTGCTATACTAATATTAAGGTAAAATTTGAAAGGAGACAATACATATGTTAACAAAGAAGGAATTTGAATCATTCAGAATCGAAACTGAACAGGCTATGAAAACAATAGCAGAGAAATACGGAGTAAATATTCATGCAGGTAAAATTAACTATGATAGCAACAGCTTTACGCTTGATCTTAAAGTATCTAAGAAGAAAGTTAACGGCAAGTCATTTGAACAGGCTGAATTTGAAAAGAATTGTATCTACTTTGGATTAAAGCCTGAAGACTATAACAAATCATTTATGAGCAATGGCAGAAAGTTTAATATTTGTGGTATTAAAACTTCTGCTAGAAAAATGCCGATATTGGCAAAATGTGAAGATGGAAAAACTTATAAATTTAGTTTAGAGAATGTGCAATTAAGATTAGGCAGGAAAGATTTTAATGATATCGAATGAGATACAATGATAATGTGATATATAATTGAAAGGAGAATATTAAAATGAACGAAACAATCAAAATCGGTAAGACCCCATTCTCCATAGACCATTTTAAACAGGTAGTAGCTGATTCAAAAAGCTATCCTGAGATAGTGGAAAAGTTAGGCATGAATAAAACAGTTCAAACGCATGGTAGAAATGTCCGGTTTGCTTGTGAACAGCTAGGAATAAATACAGATCATATAAAAGTTTGGAAGTCTGAAACGTATGTACCAACTTTGAAAGTATACCATCTATCTGAAGATAATCAGAAATACTTTAATGCTTTTGAAAATAACTCAGACATAAGGGAATCATCTAAGGCAGCTTATAGATCAGGTACAGGTTTATTCCTTGAATCAATTGGTGAAGCTGACTGTGCCACAATAACACCAGATGCAATAGAAACGTATGTAGCATTCAAAGAAGGTAAGGAAGACACTAAGAAAAATGCGCACGCTCATATATTGGCATTAATGAGGTATATTGTGAAAAATGACATTAATGGAGCATATGGAAAAGTTAGTAAGGATATGTTAGTATATTTGATATAACAGGCTCAATAGAGCAGAGAGGTATAACACAATGAAAAACAACGTACACGATAAAGTATTTGATTGTCCAAAATGTCGTAACAGAACATTAACACCAATTGAGCAGGATAAAATTTTAGGTATAGGTTATGGTGATATTTTAATCTGCGAAGAATGTGCAGCCGAGTTGAAAGCAAGACCTAATTATGATGGAACAGTAAAATTTGAAGAAATTGAAGAAGAATAACAGGATGATAAAATAAGAATTTTAAAGGAATATGAAAGGAGTTTTAAAGATGAAAGAATTTTTAAGTAAGAATAATATCTATTATAATAAATTGCGGGATTGGTATAAAGATGAACTTAAAACAAATAAAGTAGAGGTCTTATATGTAGATAGAGAAGATAAGGACATTTTTGCAGTAACATATCTAATAATAGAAAATGAAAATGTTGAAATCGCTAGAATTTTCTCAATCGGTGATACAATGCAAATTTCAATTGATTGTAAGGTTAATATAACAGAAATACAGGGCATAAAAAATCTTATTCTCTATGGTAGTCGGGTAGGATCAGAATTAAGAGGTTTAGAAATATATAATAGTAACAATGATTTACTTTAAAAAACTAATTTATAGGAGATAAATATATGGAATTTATTGATGCAAGAGCGTTATTAGTTGGAGCAAAATCAAGTTTTCGGCACAATGAAGAAATGCTAGAAGCCCTTACTATGGGAATAATAGCGTTAGACAAACAAATACCAAAGAAACCCAAAATAGAGTCATGGAGTCCGGCTGAATGTCCTTCCTGTGGAGAATCATTAAGTGAATGTGTTGGAGATGGTTACTATAGGCATTATGAAAATATGACTATTTGTGAATGTGGACAAAAACTAAAATGGGAATAAAAATACTATTTCATAGGTTAGGAGGAAGTTAACATGACTAAACAATTTGAATATATTATGGTTTATTACGAAACTAAATGGAGTAATAAAGTTGTATTCACTATAGAAACAACAGATGATCAAACAACATTTGAATGTGATACAGTGGTAGCAGGACTAAATCAATTAGGATCACAGGGATGGAAATTCATTGAAGGTAATTTGGGTATAAACCGTTGGTTATTTATGAGAAACAAATGAAAACAGTATTTTATCTTATAGGAAGGAGTTAGGTTAATGAGAGAAATTATTAATATGTTTAAAAATATGCTATTTAATAAAGGTGATATCTATATGGCTAAAATATCTAAGTCAACAAGACCTGTATTAATTGTCGAAGATAGAGGTTTAGAAACAATAAAGGTTTTTCCTATAACATCTATAAAAGTTCCTCATGGAATCTTACTTGGAAAAGAAGTTGGATTAAAAATTAATTCATGGGCAATGAAAACAAATCCACTTGAAATATACAAAAGAAATTTACTTTTTGATAATAATTTAGTTAAAATCGGCAATTATGAAGGATCATTATAACAGGTCGGCAACCAATAGCCAGAATGGATTGAGAATTATGAAATACATTTTAGAATTTAGTTTCAAAGACAAGCCTGAATGTATAAATTGTATGTTAGGAAGATATGGAAAGAAGAATTTAGATGGAGAAGATATTATGTGTTGCTATGCTATTGGAAATGCTCCTAAATGTTCAGAAGAGGGTTGTCGTAAAGATTGTCCATTAAAAGTTTTAGAATAAGTCGTTAAAACAGATTTTTTATCATGCAAATAAAAGAAAGAAGGTGAGCAATATGATTCCAAAATTAGATTCAACTCAATTTACATACAATAGGTACAACGCAGGAGGATGGCACGATTTAGGTTATAATTTTGCTGATAGATGTGATATTAATATCTATAGAGATAATGTCTTAAAGTATGCTATAGGTTATTGTGATGCAGAAAGTCTTCCTATAAGACCAAGAGAAGGTAAAGCAATAATGTTTGATATTCAAGATGGTGGAGAACTATTCTGGTTACATTTTGAGCAATGGGAATTTGAAAGAATATTTGAAGATAAAAAGACATCTAATTAAAAGAAAGAAGGTATAAAAATGGATACAATTAAATTTACCTTTGGGCCAACAGAAAACAAAGCAACTTTATATTATAATTGTGAAATCAACTCTCTTATCAATAAAATCAAAGAAGTCATAGAAAAAGTTTCTCTTCCTTTTATTTTTAATACAGGAACATTAGATAATCACTTTTTAGATGTATATTATGCTGATTTTTATTCTTTGAATCATGCTATACATGATATGCTTTCTAATATAACAGGAACAAACAACATTTATGATATTACTGAAATTGCTTGTGTAAAAGATGAAGAGTGGACAAAAGAACGTAATAAGAATTTAAAATATGAAGTCTTTATTAAGTACAGGATGAAATCAAAATATGCTGAAATCATAATAGCAGCTTGCAACAAATGGTTACAGGAATTAGAATCACTTTACGCAAAAGTAATCGCAGCCGAAGAAGCTGATAAAAAAGCAAAAGAAGAAAGACAAGCACAATTTAATCTCATTAAAGTATATGAACATATCAATCCTAAAGGTGGAGAAGATGGAGAAGACGGATACTTTGATGCTGATATATCAGATGGTCAACAAGTGATTCGATTTGTAGTCAGGAATGTATTTGATTTTGGGTTTTATACTTATCCAAAGCATTTTGAAGGTACTGAGGATATATTCAATTCTGAAAAATGGACAGAGTTAGAACACAAAGTTAGTAATTGGCTCACTGAGTTTTCACCATTTACAACAAACGTAAGAATGTAATATAATGGTATAGGGTGATATAATGCGTAAAAGTTTAGAAGACATTAAACATATGGTATCTAAAAGACCGTACAATGGCATAATACCAGAAGAACTTAAACCATATCATTATTATATGGCAGACGGTGGACACGCTATTATGTGCGTTTTGGAGTGCCATTTGAAAGAAGCAAAAGCAAGCAGTATGGATGATTATGAGTTGCCTATACCTGTAAAATATGTTTTAAGGAATGGCTGGAGATTTGAAGGTGACTATGTGATTGTAGATGCTCCATATGCAATGCCATTGGGTTTAATGGTAGAAGAGAAATATTTTGAATGGTAAGTATTGAAAATATTTTTGTAAAAACACTTGACAAATTAACTAACAATGTATAAAATAATAACATAAGATAAAACAAAGGAGTGATATATAAATGCTAAAACCTTCAACAATCGAAGTATTACAGGATAATGGATTTGATACATTGGAAGATTACCTACAAGACCTATCTGAGCAATATGGAGTACCTGAAGATGTTATACATAGTCTCTATGAATTACTTGGTGAAACAGAACTTTTTGACGGTTTAGTAAGTGCCGTACAGGATGCAGAAAATGAATTTGAAGATGAATGGGATAGCGAATAATAGGGAAGTTCTGAAACTTCCCTTAGTAAATAAATATAAAAGGAGTGCAGATTATGGCAAATTATAATTTCAAGAAGTTTTTTAATACCAATAGAATATTCAATGAGGAATATGTTTCTAACGGTCATTTCATTATAAAAAGATTAGCACTAACAAAAACACAGAACAATTATATAAATACTTTTGAGAATAAAGATAATAGGATTGATAATGTCATAAGGACTTATAATATGTCTATCGAAAAAGAATATAAATATGATTCTATTGAATTTAAACCAGAATCAATAACAGAAATACATAGCACTGATGAAGATTATATGACACTTATCAATGAAAATAATATAGTAATAAAAGAGGAATACTATAATTTTATTATAAGTATTAAATGTAGAGCATTTTATGTTGAGGATATAAAGTTATGCTATATATATAACAGTGATAATGAAATTATCGGTATAGTAATGCCTGTAAGAGTTTTGCCGGATGATATTTCAAGATCAACAAATTATAGTGAATATATAGCATTACAGAAAACTAAAAGAGAAGAGAAAAAAGATAGCAAACAGAATATGAAGAAGTGTCTTTATATATCCGATAACAAAGCTATAGTAAGAAATAAAGAATTAACCTGTATTGCTAATTTAGTAAACGATGAAACATATAAAAACTTATATATTGAATCAGATTATACAAAAGATTTCGGTGAGGTATTTATAAATTTCGGTTTTGTTTTTATGGGTATGGGTAGAACAATATCTAAAAATGATGATGCTGAACACATTAAACAGTGTACAGAACACTTATCTACTATAACACTTGAAGCATACAAGAATTACATAGAAAAGTGTTTTAACAATAACCAGTTTATAAATGTAGCTGAGATTAAATTAATGGAATTAGCCGGAGAATCACAGGAATACATTCAGACATTAACAGATCACAGGCAAAAGGTATTGGATTTAAGAGAACGGGAACGTAATGAGAAAGAACAGAAAAGAGAACAAGAACAAAAGAATTATGTTGATAAAGAGAATAATAAAGCAATAGATATAATCTGGAATGCTGAACAGGCTATAATCAATAAAGGTAAGATTAAAAATGTTGATGTAACACTTTATAAATCAAGATATGACAGTAATACATCAAGTCTGATATTACACTTAATGAAATTTTATAACATTAATGTACCACTGAAAACGCAGGGATGGATTAATAAGGCATTAGCAGACGTATTCTATAACAATGATAATGAGTGTTGGAGTTATCAATATTATACGTCCTCAAAGAATAGCGAAGTGTTTAGCGAATATCTGGATAAACTTATAACAGCAATATATAAGAAGTACGAAGCGATTATAACAAAAAAGAAAATTGATCCCGAAGTTGAAAGATTGTTTAATAAGGTAGGTAATTAAACTAAATATAAATAAAAGTGAGGTAACATTATGTGTCATAGTTGTTTAAAAAACCTCACTAAAGATGAAGTAGTTAAATACAGAAACATGGAATTTTGTGAAGATTGTTTAAGAGTAGTATACGAAACACAACCAAAACTAATGGCAGTATACTTAGCTGAAGATGCAATTGAAGAATGTTTTTTTGAATTTGCATAGTGATATAACAGGATGGATAAATGGTGCTGAGAAGTACAGAAGATTTTATATGAGGGGAAGGATAGTATAACAAAATGATATGTACATCATGTGGAAATGAATGCCACGCTAATAAATATCCAGAGTTTATATTTATAGACAAGGATAACTGTATATGTGAAGAATGTTCGATAGATTGGGAAGAAATAAATGGTAAGATACAATTGAGGGAAGGGGTATAACATAATGATAATAAAGAAAACTTGGCATGGTGGTAAAGGTAAATTTGGTCATCAGTATACGTATATGGGATTATTCCTGTTTGGTATTATACCGTTATACATAACAAGAATAACTAATTGGTGATGATAAAATAGCGATTTTAAAGGAGGATCATAATGGAATTACTTAAATTTGATAAAATTATATACGGTGAATCTCCTAGAGCCAAATATGATAATGGGTATATAATTAAAAATGATTATG
>Ga0209318_1001679_pt1 | contig 12923 bp, 16 predicted proteins | sample RifGroE1_FD_183999 | JGI IMG/M metagenome (GOLD analysis project Ga0209318, IMG submission 183999) | Groundwater microbial communities from Rifle, Colorado, USA - Groundwater E1 (SPAdes) (version 2) | ecosystem: Environmental > Aquatic > Deep subsurface > Groundwater | place: Rifle, Colorado...
TTTCGGTGTTCTGTTCTTCAATCCTTTCATTGGCTATCCTGTCGGCTTCCTCGCGACCCTCGGCGGCGACCTGCCACCCGTCCTTAATCTTCTCGGCTGCGGCAAGGTGTTGCCTTGCGGAGTGCGCGGCCCAGTCGTTATCGGCCTTGGTGCGTTTTTTCAGTTCATTCTGATATGCCTCGGTGACCATCTGCTGGAGTTTGACATCATCTCCCGCGATCTTCATGTCCTCGTCATACTGCTTTTTCAGTTCATAAGCGGCTTGCTCAGTTTGGGTCATGCCCTCTTTTGCGAGGGCGTCTGTAACGTCTTCTTCAAGGCGCTTCCTGTCGTCGGCGAGCCGTTCGGCAATTCTGGCTTTCTCATTTGCCGCACCTTTGGTTGTCTCGACATCTTCGGCGGTAGCGGCCCCGGTTTTCTTGACAGCCAGATACTCGGCTTCGGCGGCATTCAGCGACACCGATGCGGCGGCGGTGCTGGCCTGTCCCTTTTGTTTAAGCGCCTCAATCTGTTTTTCGGTCGCGGCAATTTGTTCGTTGACCGCATCAAGTTCGTCTCTTTGAGCTTTCTTTTGCTCGGCAGTGAAAACCCAATACCGACCGGCTTCATCCTTTTTCTGCCTCAATTCATCAAGTTTGGCGTTGAGAGCGCCAACCCCTGAAGCATTTTCCTTGAGTGCCTGGTTAAGCTCTTCTGCATTCGATGTCGCATACTCGAAAAACGAAAGCTCGCCTGCCGCTACCGCCCTGAGTCCCTGTATTGACCGGCCGATATTGCCGAAAGCCTCAACGGTTGAACCGGCAAGCCCGATCATCTCGGTCAGAAGTGATAGAATGCCGTCTTTGTTTTCGGTAATAACTTCGGCGAGATCAAGGACGGCCGTAGCCACGCCATCGGTTGCCCCGCTGCTGTCATTGGCTGAATCAATAATATCCTTGTACGCGTTGTCGAGGACGGTCAGGGCTTGCGTGACCGTGACTTTCATCTGAGAAAATTCTTTCTCAATGCCGGATGCGCCGTTTTTGAACGCTTCGAGAAAGGCCTTTGATGTCAATTCACCATCAAGCATTTTCTGCCGCAACTCGCCGAGCGTGATCCCGCCATTCGCCCAACCTGCGGCCACCGCCTCAAGAATCCGAGGCGTATTTTCCATCATCGAATTGTATTCTTCGGCCCGGACGACGCCACCCTGCAGGGCTTGCGTCATTTGCATGATGCCGGCCTTTGCATTCTCGGTGCTGGCACCAGAGACGATCATGGCCTTGTTTATTGAGTCGGTCAGTGCAATGCGCTCTTGCTCTGTCGTCCCGAGCTCTCTTGTGGCCCTGGATAGTCTGGTGTAAAGATCGGCGGTTGTTTCGTAGGAACTGCGGCCTTCGTTGGCTGATTGCAGCAGGCTGGCCTGAACCCTGACCAGTTCTTCGGATGATCCGGTGACAAGCTTCAACCGGGATTCAAGATTGGTGTAATTGTCTGCTACAGAGATGATCTCCCGCCCGAGAGCGACCATGGACACGCCACCAATGACGGCGGCCATGCCTTTCCACGAGGCCGATATTGCATTGCCGGCGGACTGGCCTTTTTTGCCGGCGGCGTCGAGATTTGTACCGAATTTCCGTAGAGACGCAGACCCTGCAGAGTCGTCAACCTTGATGTCAATCTTTATGGTGCTGGCGTTGCTCATTTCCTACCCATCAGCGGACAAGACATCGTTTTTGGTTGTAACGCTTCTCGGACCTGGCCTAAATCAATCCACTCGTCAATCGTTAAATCGTTGGCCTTGAATGGATATCCACCGTTCTGTAGCGATAAAAGATGGAGCAGCTTCAGGGTGTACTGATCGAGATCAGACTGTTTCTTTTTCGGGCATTGAGAGCATGCCCAGGTCAAACCAGCCTCGCCGAACTCGTCAAGGCATTTGGCCTGCTCGTCGTCATTGCAAAGACCTTTCCGCAACGCGGCCAGGTCTTCCGCTACTTTCCCGCATCAAACACCCTCACGGATGATTTTACCGGCGTTGCGCCCCGACGAAACACATGCAAGGTAAACCTGGCAACGAGATCATCGGCAAACTCGCGGAGGAAACCTTTCCAGTCCTCGAAATAGTGCTCTGATTTTGGGTCCGACGACACCGGCACCCAGTCGCCGTTTTCATTCACTCGCTCAAAGTCGCCGTCACGGATGCCGGTTATCTTTTCAAGGCCAAGGTCAATCTGTTCCTCGACAACGTCGGCCTCGATGCTCCCGCCTTTGCGTTTCTGGAAATTGTTCTCAAAGCGGAGATCGTCTTGAGTGGTTGGGCGGTTGTAATAAAACACAATCTCTGTATCAGAGAGATCGTCCCGCATTATCGCCTCAAATTCCCTTGTGCCGCGTCTGGCCATAATCCCTCGTTATGCTGCGTAGGCAGCCTGTAGATTTTTCACCCTGGCGATTACCGAGCCATAGGTTGCATGCTCCATGATCTGCAGCTCGACCGATTCATTGACTACTTTGCCGTCAACGCTCGGGTCGGCGGACATGACGGCCAGCAGCGGATAAATCACCTCGACCTCGTAGTTGTGCGAGCCGTCGATCTCGGCACCGGTGAACAGGACACGGAGGCCAAATTCCTCGTTCTCGGTCACGGCGTTCTGCATGATCGCTTCTTTCATTTTCCGGCCGATGGAAATGGACTGGTCGCGGCCGTCACGGAAATAACTGGAAGCATAGGCCCCGCCGGCACCCGGCCGGAACTCAACATTTCCGCCATTGGCAAATTTCCAGGAAAAATCCTCGATCTCGGACGATACGGTGCGGCCGCCAGCGAATGCGGTCCCGGACCATGCCCCACCCATTATGAGCGACATCTCGGAGATTCTCAGCGGCGTTTCCTGGATCCTGGCCGGGAAGGTGAAGGCTGCGTCTTCGGTCGGCACATAGAGGACTTTGAAATTGATCAGCGTCGCGGTACCGCCAGCCGGGGCGGTTATGGTGATAGCTGCAGGCGTTGCGGAAGAGACGGCTGAAAACGTAACCTCGGTCCAGACACCAGCGGCGACCTCGGCCCTAATCCGGTGGACGCTGTCGAGCCTGGCGGCGGCGGTCGACCCCTGTACTGCATTTGCAGCCAGGGTCAGTGTCGTACTGTTGCCGGCGGCGTTGACTGTTTCCTCAGTGATATTCTGTACTACCTTGCCGGTGCCCTTAATGTCTGCGCTCAGTTTGACAAATTCACCCTTGGCGGCCGAGAGCGTGAATCCATCGACAAACAGAGAAAGCAGCCTTTTCTTGATGATGGAATTGCCAAGGCGTTGCATACCGGTGAATGACGGGTTACTGCGGTCGTCATCCAAGTCACCGGCAATCGGCGTGATGGTATGCTGGTATCCGGCACCTGCTGCGGCAGATGAACACGACCCGAGCGCGTACGCCATGATGAAGGCGGCGTGTTGCGGCTGCATCTTCTCGAAATTCACCGATGCCTCGACCGTCTGGCCCATGTTGTAGATCTGGTCGACCTCTTCCAGTCCGGTCGCCTCATTCGCATTGTTCTCGGTGATGGGTTTCGGGTTGATGACATCGCCGATGGCAATCATCATCGACACATCGGTTGCCTTTTCGGTATTGATCGCGGTCTCGCGGGCGTAAGCGGAGACGGCGAATAGATTCTGTTTTGCGCGGGTTGATCTCATTCCGTCACCTCGTCAGCCTTCGCGGCCTTTTTCATTTTCATCGGGACAGGCTCGGGCGCGATCTCTTCAAACCGGCTGGCCTCTTCCTTGGGGATTTCGTTGTATGCGACTCCGACGCGGTAGATACGGCCAGAAAATAGCCCATCGACCACCCGAAACGACTCTTGTCCGGTTCTCAATTTATAGGCCATCTCAGCCCTCCCGTATCATCGTGTAAATGTATTGCCGTGGCAGTTGCACCAACAGCGGCTCGCCAAGTTCCGGTCTGACCGCTGTCTCGCCGTCCGGGCCGACCTCGACGGACTCAAACCCTGAGAGAGAGAGGCCGTTGTCGGTCAAAATTGCCTGGATATCGTCGGCGAAGTCGTAAAGGCCGGTTGTTCCGCACAAGGCAGTCTCGCCATCAGCCGATTGCGGCATGAAGCAGGAAACCACCACCGTTGCTCGGATATCGAGGGCATTGCCGCCCAGTTCTTCCGGTTCTCGCCTGACTGGTCTGATAGATATGGCGGTATTGCCGATATTCTCAGGCCTCCACCTATCGTCCGGCGTGATATAGCAATCCGTTGCGGCCGACAGTTGAGATATGGTTTTCAGAGCATTCCTTATTGCCGGCAACAGTGCTTTCATCGCGGATACTCCATTTCTCCGACCCTTGGATTCGATAGGGTGACGACATAGGTAAATCCGTCATATTTGACCTGGTCGACGGTATACGACGCGCCGTCGTAGGTCATTTTCTGGCGGATGCTTGGCGGCGATGCGAGGTCGGTTTTCTTGATCTCAAGGTCGAACATCTCGACCCATGAGCCGTCGATCTCGGATCGGCCGGTTATCTTGTCACCCACGACTACCACCAGCGACACGCTATTGATTGTGTGCGTCGAGGCAAAGCCGTTGAGATCGAAGATTATGTTGAGGTCCGGCTCAATCATTCGCCTTTTTCAACCAGGTCAACCTTTCTTGCGGTAGCGGCGTCAAGGTTTTCAAGGCCGACAACTTCACCTGAAATAAACTGGATTTTCCCGGTTATTTCGTAGGTGTCTTTGCCTTTTGACGGCCTTAAAAAACTCTTTCGCTTGCCGGCCTGTTCGGCATTCAGCCTGATCCTGCCGGTATGCAATTCCAATATCTGATTGGTTTTGTATGTTTTCATGTCACCTCGACACCCCGGCTATAATTGCAGCCGGGGTATTGATTGGTTTCGGGATTAGGTGAGGGTCACAAGACAGGCCCGCTGCCAAAGGGCATAGGCCGCATTGCCGTGATAATCCAGGCCATACTGATACCTGTAGTTGTCATGGGCATAGTCGGACCCCTCGGCCTTCTGTGAATACTTGACGGCCGTCTCGCGCTGTGAGGCAAAGGCTTTGATCCTTGCGTCGGTACGGAAAATGGCAATCTTTGTGGTCCACGTCAGGTCGAGGTTGACCTCAGCGTCAATCCTGAACTTGCTTTTGAGTGCGGTCAGTGCGGTCTGGCTGGCGGCTATCTGTTGGTTGGTCGCGACGGCCTGGAAAACCGTGTTGAAAAACGACACCGGGGCCATCACCAGGAACTGAGACGCGCCCTGGTTGATCGGCTTGCCGGCGGAATCCTTGAAAGACATAATCTGCGCGATACCGGCGGCGATTGCGCCCTGCATTTCCTCAACAGAAGGGGCTGTCGTGGTTCCGTGAACAGCGGCCGGCAGGCTGGCGATGGTTACAGAGATGTCATTGCTCTGGGTCCCGGAGTCGCCCTCGGCGTGTGATGCCGAAAAGAAATACTGGCCATCGTAGCAAATCCCGGTCTCACCATTGTCGATCAGGGTAGAAACAAGAGATGCCGGATGGGCAATGGCACGGGCGGAAAGGTCTTCAACCCCGGCAAGGATAAAATCAAACTTATCCCGGCGCATGTCGTCGATGCTGACATCGAGCGTATCCTCGAAATGCTTATTGGGGATGACAATCGAGCTTTCGGTGAAGCCCTTTGCGTTACGTCCACCGACCCACTCGCGCATGGCTGGAGTTGCGGAAAGCAGCGGATATGTCTCTGACCCTTGGTCGCTAAAAAACTGATTTGCCACCAACCCGAACCATTCGGGCGGCCTCTCAACTTCAAGAGCCCTCAAAAACTCGCCTTTTACTGCTCTGCTGGTAATAAGATCCATGTATTTGTCCTCCTGCCTCCCGGCAGTAGCTGATTTATAACGGCCTGGCCAGTCTCCCGACGGTCAGGCGCTTCGTGCCGGGCTTATGCGATGGTCCAGGTGCCCTTGATCTGGTCGACCGTTGCCCCGTCGGTATGACCATTGGTGATCGTGATAAAGTCGCCGCGACAGGCGGTTGCCTTGGTATTTACCGCCACACCACCATCAGCTCCGGTATCATCCGGGCCATGGAGCTTGTCTGCGTTATCGGGATCGACGCTTACCTGGACTGTCCCGAACGGCCCCATACAGATCAGCCGACAGTTGCTGAGAGCTACAGCGGTTGCCGGCAGGGTGATAACGGTGTCGACTGTGCAGAAAATATCCTTACCGCTGTCCTGTGCGTCCAGGGTCAGGGTTGCGGCCGACAAGGTCTGACGGAATTTGCCCTGGTATGGATCGACAAAACCATCAACATCGAACTTGACCTCTACCACTCCGGACGATACAAACCTTTTGACAAAGCCGATGAACACGGCCCCGGTCGGCAGGAAGGTGAAAGTATTGTCATCAGTGGCGTAGACCGGCTGGTTGATGTCGGTGATGACGGCCCCGGTTACCGGAAGGACCATTGTTCCATTTTCGATAACCCTGATGTTTTTTGCAGCAGCAGCGCCTGTCGAATTGTCTGCCTTTGCTTCGGCAAACCCGACGAAAAGGTCGACAGAGGTCAGCGGCCTGGCGTGGCCGGTTCCCTTGACGACACCAACTGCGGCACCCTCATAGATGATGTCGGAAGCAATCATCGGGATTTCGTTGATATCCCCGATTACCTTTGCCCTTGGAGTGTTTACGGCGAGAGTAGTCATTATTTTTCACCTCTGTCTTTCGGGTTTCTTTCTTTGAAGTTTTTGCTTCCTTTGATCGTTGCCAGGTAGGTCTCGAACCTGTCGGCGAACTCGTTCCGCAAATCCTCGCTCTTGTCCCAATCAGCCTTGGCCTTTTCCTCGGCTGTCATCTTCGGCGGTTCATCCTGTGACGGCGGGATGACCTTCGGTGCATCATTGGTCAGGGTGTTGAGGACATCGCCCCGGAGTTTCTTTTCAGCCTGAAGGATCATGACCGCTGCCTCCGGCCCGGTGGTTTTCATGTCATTGGCCAGGGTTTCGATCAGCGCCTCGTGGCCTGGGATTGAATTGGCCCTGACATCAGACTGGCGACTGTTTTCAGCCTTGACGCCTTCGGCATGGCCTTCTGCCTGTAATGCTTTCACGATGTCCGGGTATTCCGCCCTGATTCGATCAAGGGTAATCTCCGGCACTACTGGTGTTTTTTCAGCCATATTGTTCACCTCTATGGGAGAAAGATTTGTACCGGGGAGCCCGGCCTTGATAAGCGCTGCCGGAGCATTCCGGAAGCGTGATAAAACCTCTTCGTCGTATTTCGCCTGAGCCTGTACGGCCCCGGTGACGGTGTCGGCGAACCCCATATCGACGGCCTCTTGTGCCGTCATCCAGGTTTCAGCCGTCATCAGGTTGGCAATTTCCTTGTCGTCCTTGCCGGTCTTGTTCCGGTAGGCTGCGGTGATTCCAACTTTTATCTTGTCGAGCATTTCAGCTGCAGCCCGGAAATCGTCGGCATTGCCCCCGGCATACGTCCAAGGGTCATGAATCATCAGCATGCCGTTCTCGGGGATCTCGATATCATCGCCGGCCATAGCAATCACTGAGGCAATTGAGGCGGCGATGCCGTCAATCTTGACATGCACCTTTGCCTTGTGCGCTTTCAGCCCGTTGTAAATGGCGTTCCCCTCAAAGACGGATCCACCGAGCGAATTTATTCTCAGATCGATGTCGTCAACATCGAGACCGTTGAGATCGGTAATGAAATCCTTCGCCCCAACTCCGGACCCATCCCACCAGCTTTTCCCGATCTGTTCATAGATCAGGATTTCGGCCCGGCGAGCTTCGGCCTTATTATTAATCTGCCAGTATTTTTTCATTCGTCGCCATCCTCCGGCGTTATCTTTGTCGTCTCAATCTCAGCTGCCGGCAGTGTCCCGGCACTTATCGCCAGCATGTTATCGGCCCGCCGTTGCGTGACCTCTTTTAGCCGTTGCTGGTACACCGGATCGCGGTCACGGCCGGTCAGGTATGTGGTCTCGATTGCCTCGTTGCTCAGTCCGCCGTCGATCCTCATGAGGGCAGATTTGATTGCTACATCTTCGCGGATATGGCCAGGAGCATCGCCAACCCAGTCACACGCCAGCCATGCCGCCCGGATGAGTGGATCGCCGGAAAGAAAACCCGGTGCGGAGATGCGGCCGGATGCTACGGCCTCGGTCAGCCATAACTCATAGATCGGTTGGCAGAAATACTCGGCCAGCCATTCCCTTTTTCCTTTGAAATACCGCCATGCCTCAAGGAATGCGGCCTGCGCGGCGGTGAATGAGGTGTTGAATAGCTTCAGCATGACCTCGACCGGGATGCCCAACCTGGCGCCGATCTGTTTGGAAATCGCATTGACGAAAGGATCAAAATTGACGTTTGGGATTTTCGGGTCGGCGAATTGAACCTCTTCGCCTTCGGCCAGGTCGATGATGTTGCCGTTTCCGAGCTTGAAATCCTTGTCGCTGGTGCTGCCGCCGGTCTCCGGCTGCAGATCAACCAGGTCGAGGCCTTGACCTTCGGCAGATTTGACAAACACCGTGAATAGTGACGACACAACCGCCCGCATGATCTCATTTTCCGTCATCCGGGAAAGCTGCTTGATTTCCTCGATGACCGGCGCAAGGAATGGCACTCCGCGATTCTGGCCTACGCGGAGTTTATGATAGAGAAGCCATGAAACCTGCTGGTCGCGGCTGTTTCTGGCGGGAACGGCTTTCCACTCTGCCGTGTGTCGGTAGGCGTTACCCGGATGCGTCGTGGCAATATGGTATCGCTTGACGACACCGTTCTGGTCTCGCTCGACACCCCCGGAAAATGTGTCCGTATCGGCAGTGTTGTTCGGATTATTGACCCGGTCGGCCTCGATCAATTGCACCTTGAGTGCGTATGTGTCTGATGGGTACCGGAGGAAAGGTGTTGAAACCAGCACATCGCCATTTTCCAGGCTCGACCTGAATGCCAGTTCCTGCATGCCGTAAAAGGTCAGTTGCCGCTGAATGTCGCACGATTTGATAAAAAGTCCGAATTCTGCCTCGGTCTTTTCTTCCCACTCGGTTGCGGCATCGTCTTCAAGCCCCAAAACCTTGCGCTTGATGGTGCATTGAAGGGAAAGGCCGGTCCCGACAACCGAGATTACGTTCGTGTCAATCGCGGCCCCGCCGATTGAGTTGTTGCGGTAGAGATCGCGGGATGCTTCGCGCAATTCGGCGAGATCGGGGAGGAGGTCGGCGTCGGCATCACCACTGCTTTTTGTCCAGCCGGAGAGCGACCGGCGCGTCTTGTTGGCGCCGTGATATGATGCCATGGCGAACGCGGCCCGGGTCTGGTAGACCTTGGCGGCGTATTTCGGGGCAACTAGGCCAAGGCTTTTTTCCCAGAGATTCGGCTGTGGGATCTTCCGTCTCATACGTCCACCGGAGTAATACCGCGAACCCGGATACCGCGTCGGCCGGATGTTTCCTTCGCTACGAGCGGCATGAGACGTTCCTCGCGCTTGTAGAGCGTGGCAAGGTCAGCCTTGGTGTACTGTTTTCCGGAAATTGTAAGAGACTGCGCCCCTGCCTCGATTGCGGCAATGGCGTTTTGGCATGATTCAAGCTGTTCAAGATAGGTTTTTACAGCCATTTTACCCCTGAAACGCAAAAAGCCCCTGGACACGTCTTGCAGCGTCCAGGGGCTTCAATCACCCGAAAAATATGGGTTTCGGCTTACCTTTAGAAATTACTTTAAGTCTCCTTGTATTCCGGTTTTATGGAAAAGTCAAATATTTTTTACTGTATTGCGGAAATTTCCTGTTTTTCGGAAAATCACAGTCCGCTGTCACGGACCTTGCGCTTTTTCTGCAACCTCACAACCTCGCCACGATTTACCTGCATGTCACCGATGCCGCCCTGGCCGAAATTGACGATGAATGACACCTGCCCGGTCCATCTTTCGGCCTTTGCCGATGCCATCCGCAGGACGATACCGGCGATTATCTCCTGCTGATCGTCGTCGAGGTTCTGCCAGAGGCGCTGGAGGTCGGCATTGATCATAATTGTTTCTTTTGATGTTTCTTTATGGCCATAATTATGGCAGATAGTGCCATTTTACATACCGCCATCTCGTCTACTTCTCCAAGTTCTGGAAAATCACCAACAAATGCAACCTCCCCGTTCATGCATATTTCTACCGTATCAATCTTGTCTTTTAATTTTAATGTTTCTCTTGCCGCGCGCTCCATGTCTTCAAATAAGTAATCTTGGCTCGTCATTGCAATTAACATAACGATATGGTCTACCATTCAAACCTCCTTTTTTATACCGTAACCCCGCCAGACCTCACCCGCCGCCCGCTCCGCATTTGCGGCCGCGTCTGCATCGGTAATTCAAGTCGCGTGTGCTCGACTTGGGCATCGTACAGCTCTTTCAGTTGCCGCAAGTTCTTGTTCAACCGGATGAATGCCGCCATATTGCCAACCCTGCAGTCAAGAGGCTCATTCGGCCCGAGCTTGAACCATTTGTGGCCGACAATCGTCCCGGCTCGGCGGTCTGGCCGCTTTTCCTCGTTCGTCAGCCGCTTAAAATACTGGCCCTCATAAAAATCCGGCTCGGCGTAGTGTTTCGGGAAATGGCAGTATCCCGGACCCGGCTCGTGGATTTTGTTCAGCCGGTTGAAAACGGTCTCCTTTGCCTCGTCCGTATTGATTGGAAACTGCAGGGCTTTGATCTTATCGCCCTGCATCGACCCCTTGCCCAGCAGCGGCCCGGAATATTGCGCCTTGCCTTTCGTCGCATAGATATTCCGGCGTTTTCTTGGCCTGGTGAACTGAAACACCCTGCCAGGCAAGTACCCGGAATCGATCATTCCGCCACTTACCGGCAGGACAATGCCATCTTGCCGGACGAACTTACGCAATGTCTGGTCATCAAGGTGCTGCCAGATGTCGTCATCCCCGGGATCGCCGGGGATGACGACATAATCCAGTGACCATGATTCCTCGCCGACGCCCCACCCAGTGAATTCAACCTCGATCCGGCTGTTTTTGCCACCCTGAACATCGGCGCCGAATGTGACCATGAGAACCTCGTTTGGAATTGCGTCGGTGTGGTAATCATCAAGGCGGTCACCGGAAAATTGATCGTCGGCTACCTTGTCGCCTTTTTCTTCCCAGGTTTCGGCCAGGCGGGTATTGATAATCGTTTTCAGCTTAGAGTTTGACCCTGTCCTGCTTTCCTCGACCGCCTCAAGCCACTTCTCAATTGTGTCCGACCATGTTGTAAAATAACTGTATGCTGCCCAAATGTGCGCGGCAATTCGCTTTGGTCGGTCAATTGCATCACCGTTTTCATCGTAGAAAAGGTCTGTTTCGTCGTCGTAATAAAATCCATCCTCGGTCTGCCATCGGCCGGCCGCGTCCATTGCCGGGTATTGGTGATATTCGACAGGATGCCCGCAATGCTCGCACCGATATCTAACGCCTTCCGTCTCGTTTTTGAGGTTAACGAATTTCAACCGCTGCGGTCCCTCGCATTCTGGACATGGCACATAGCGGTAGAATAGCATCTTGCAGTTCGCCACAGCCTTTTCAATGAGGGAAACGCCCTTCACGCGGGGAGTGCTGCCCCGGATTGACTTCGGGAAGCTGCTTGTTTGCGTCCTGGTGTCGCCAAGTTCGAGCGGTGATCCTTCGCCATCCACATCCACATCGAAACCGTCAAGCTCGTCATACATGACGACATCTTTCGTCATGCGGCGGAAATTGCGGCCCGACTTGCCCCCCTTGATGTCGAGTACAGCCCCGACAAATACCTTTTTCTCAACCGTCGAAAACTTGCTTTTTGTGCCCGGTGGAACCTTGAGCAGATTACCCACCACCGGCACATCCCGGAGCATGGTTTCAACCTCGTCTGAGACAAAATCCTTTGCATCACCATCTGTTGGTTGCCATAACGCTATGTTCCGGCGCTTGTGCTCGATACTGTAGCCGATGGTTGCTAACAAACACTTGGTATAGCCCACCCTGGCACTTTTGATCAGGTTGATTTCTTCGATGTCATCATCACACATCCAATTGAGCAGGGCCTTCTGATATGGCAACGTCTCCCATTTCCCCTCGATGCCGGATGATTCCGGGGAGAGATAAAAATACCTGTCAGCCCATTCCGAGCCGGTCAATGGCTCGCGGAATTTTACCACCGACAGGCCGGCGGATATGGCTGGCTGTAGGTCAAAAACTATCGTCATTCTCTAGGTATTCCCAAATAAAGCCGCTCAAGATATCCTCGGCCTCTTCCCACGGCTCACCGTCGTTTTTAAGCTCATCTTTGTACCTGTGGAACTCAGCCAAATCGCTGTCGTTCAGGTTGGCTCTAGCCTCAAGGTAGAGGCCGGACCCCTCGTCTGTGATCTCACTCATAATTGCGTCTCCGCGATGGCATTGCAACACTTCGCAATGGATTTTTTGACCACCTGGATATCGTGGCCGGTAAGCCTTGGGTTTGCCCGTTTCATTTCCAGTGGCAGGGCTTCAAGTTGCGCTACGATCTTCGTGCCGATCTTTTCCAGGGCTCCAGTTAGGGTTGATATTGGCGCAACCAATCCATCGGCTATATCGTTGTCGCGTTTCTTCTCGCGGAGCTGTTCGGCTGTGAGTAGGGCTCGCTGTTGGTCGAGGATAAGGTCTGTTGATTTCTTTTCGGTCGGCGGTTTGGTCTTTTTCAGCCAGCGGACGTAGTCGGTGATTGCTGATAAAGGGAATTTGCCAGACCTTGCCCTTATAATCGTTTTGTCCTTTGTCAACTGGGAGATGCGGGCCACTGACAGGTTGAGGACCGCCGCCAATTCTGGCCCGGAAAACTCGATACTATCAGTTTTATTTATGGTTGTGGCCTTTGGCATCAGCGGTAGTTAAATTGACCTGTGGAAAATTTGGTATGTTGCGATATGGCGAGGCGCGAATCTACC
>Ga0209318_1001683_pt1 | contig 12900 bp, 21 predicted proteins | sample RifGroE1_FD_183999 | JGI IMG/M metagenome (GOLD analysis project Ga0209318, IMG submission 183999) | Groundwater microbial communities from Rifle, Colorado, USA - Groundwater E1 (SPAdes) (version 2) | ecosystem: Environmental > Aquatic > Deep subsurface > Groundwater | place: Rifle, Colorado...
TCACAAGATAGGGTAGTGGTTTTATTTAAAACTAACATAGCTTGAACATACTCGGTTCCATCTAAACAAATTGTTTCGCCACAGTGTCTACATCGATAAATCGATTTGTTATTTATAATAATTATAGGTTTGGAATTTATGGAAACCTCGTGTTTACATTTCATAATATCGTTCTCCTTTTTAAAGTTTCAGTGGCATTTATTTACAATGCCCCAATATTTCTTTAAGTGCCCAATATTGTGGATTCAAATAACCACTGACTACATTGTGAATACCGCCAATGATAATTGCTAAAAAAATAGCTGCTATTGCTGCAAGAATGACCCAGGCAATGACTTTACCTTCATCCTCCCAATCAGAACAAGCATAATGTTCTTCTGTTTCAGGAGCAACTGTCGTTTTTCGTTGCACAAGTTGAAAACAGCCTATAAAAATTAAAACTAAAAGTACACTCAAAACTACATTCGTTGTCGCACTTATTGCAGCTTGTTTCAAAAGTACGCTCCAAAGCATTTCAACGGTAGTTCCGAGTTCAGCAGCAAGCCTTTCTAGCAATGGTGTCAAATCGTTAATGTTCACAATTCCCTCCTTTTTAAGTTGGTTTGTAATTTTGCCCTTTCATCAACAATAGTACTATTTCACAATTAACCTGTCAACACAAATCTACCATTCGTACCCCATTATTTCCGGAAACTTCTTATTCGTCCATACTCTAATCCTTCTCGGTACGCGTAGCATAGATACTATCGCAAGTGCCTCATCGGTTGTAACCGGCAACTCATGAGCGTAATGTTGTCTGAACCAATCTCTAGCATTTTTACCAGCAAACCCTTGGTGCTCAAGACATACAAACTTAACAAACCTTTTCAATCCTGCAAAGTAGGACACCTTTATCATTGGTGGTGATCCTATCTTTTCATGTTTATGGTAGATCACCTTTGTTACATCATAGTATTCAATGACCGGCGCGTCTGAACGCATGATAGCGTCAGTGTATGCAGTTGGGTTAAGTTTTGTTTGAAACTTAAACTCAAAATTACATTCAGGGTTACAGCACATCCGTGCTGCTGCATGGTTGTATGTACCGCATTGTTCACAGATTTTAATCGGTACTTCGCCGGTAGCTTTACCTTTTTTGCGGGGAATACGGGGGTCGTTGATTGGTCCCAAGTTTTTAACATTACCTGCGTAATCAAGAACTAAACAATATTTTTTATTCGGGCTTGTTCTCATTCCTCTACCAAGCATTTGCACATGTAAAGAAGGGCTTACGGTAGGTCTTAAACCAACAATAAGATCTACAGGGGGATGATCAAAACCGGTTAGAAAAATACCCATTCCACAAAGAGCTTTTATTTTACCCGATTTAAAATCGCGGATACGTTCATCCCTAAGCCTAGAAGATAATTTGGAATGAACCGCCGCTGAACAGATTCCAAAACTACTTAAAATTTCAGATGCTGTTTCAGATGATTTTACCCCTGCTGTAAATATTAACCAACTATCTTTATCGTAACCATATTCAACAGCCTCTGTTAAAGCTTCGTACATTATTTTATCAGCGGCTTCGTCCGATTGACCTTTAGAAAAATCTCCATTAACTATTGTAAGCTTTTCTCTATCTATAGATACTTTTGTGGGTTTTGGTACTAATGGGCATAAATATCCCTCTGCTAGAAATCTATTAAAAGAATCTACGTTTGTTAAATCGTAGCATATGTCAGTAAAGATTCCATTATCAGTTAATAATCCCTGACCCATCCTGAATTTTGTAGCTGTTAACCCTATAATTCTTAAATTTGGATTTTTTTCAGTCAAACAATTTATAATTTTTTGATAAGTAGTATTTTCTTTAGGAGATACAGTGTGACACTCGTCAACAAGCAACAAGTCTCTATGTCCAAAATTATCAATAGATTTAACTATGGAATGCATTGTACCAAATATTATAGGTTGTATAACATCTTTTCTATTTAAACCTGCTGCATTTATTCCAACCGGTGCATTTGCCCACATTTTATGCATTTTATCAACATTTTGAACAACCAGTTCTTTGGTAGGAACTGATACAATAATTCTTTGATTTGGATATAAATGAAATATCTTTTTTATAAATCCTGCAATAACCCAACTTTTCCCAGTTCCACAAGGCATCGCTATCATTGGATTACCTTTATTGCCTTCAAAAAAGAAATTTAAGGTGATTTCAACACCTTCGTATTGATATGGGCGCAAAGCAGATAACATCAACAGTTAATACCTAGTTTTATTTTTAATCAAATCTAACATTAAATGACATTATAATATTTATCAACAAAACCGTTCTCAATTTTACCTACTACACAATTGTTGATCCAAATGTTACCTTTTGGTAGTCGTCTTATATGACCTCTTCTTAAGTGTTGTTTTGGAGAAGCGTGTGTGCCGCCCTTATGAGTTTTATCAACCTCTTTTGATTTGGAATTTACTACTAGAATTTTTGTTTCATAAAAAGGTACTTTTCCATCTTTAATACGACGATCATTCTTCTTTTTGTTAATTGGTTCTAATGACTCAATATAAACATTTCGACAAGTTAATGCTTCCAACATTTCTAAAAAAGGTTGCACTGCTTGATCTGCTTGGAGTTTGAATATTTCTAAATGTTCTTCGGATAAGTCTTTTGCGTGAGAATGAATATATGCGGTTTTCTCATTAAATAAAACACCTTGGTTAAATTTAATACATACTTTACTAAATACCCAAACATTATATATTGCAGTATGCAAAAACGGAAGTAACATAATTTCGTTTTTATTTTCTATTGCTAATACAATTTTTTTATCAAGCGATATGCTAGTATAAGTTTTATTATTTATTTCAATATTTATTTTATCTTTACCATAATTTGATGAAGGTGCATAATACTCGACCGTCATGCATTTATAAGGCAGCTTTAGTGAATTTCCATGTAAACCTTTATATCCATCATTCAAAATGATACCATCGTCAGGTAAAGCAAAATGCTCACTTGTTTTTACTAAATTTGCAATATGATTCCTAATGCTATCGTCTAAAAATAAGACTTTATTATTTTTAATTTCTTTTTCTAATTGAGCGGCATAATTTCTTGCGGTTATCATACTACTCTCCTTTCTAATCCTTCACAATAGTAGAATACCTAGCCCGAAAAGAAGCATTCTCCCATTCAGCCCGATAATTCTGTTGAGATTTAACCTCAATCTTAACTTCATTATCTTTGACTACAATATCACCAAGTTTACTTTGAATATAGTTTTTGACTATGGTTCTGAGTAAGACTTCGTCTATTTCAAATGTTAGCAATGACATGGGTTTCTCCTTGGTTGATTGTGGCGTGTAATCTGTCAGATTGCCTGACCATTTTATTAAAAATGGTGTCATTGTTGCGTTTATCGATAACACCACTTTTATGTATATTAACTAAGGATTCCGTCCTGATAATAACTTGTTGGCCCCGGCAGTGCGAATCCAACCAAGACTTGCACCTGGCTACGCAGGTGAAGTGCCTCGAAGATACGCCCAATTTTTGAATATGTGTGGATCGCCAGACAATGGGTATCCGCCTTCTTCTGGGTACTCGTAAAGATAGGAAACTGCCCCGTGCTCGTTTTGGGCTATGGCATATTCCGTATCAAGCAAATACTCCTCACCTGGTGGGAAAAATGTTGATTTGTTTATATCTATCGCGATTCCGGCAAACTCACACAGGTTTAAAATCTGCCGTGTCGTTAGAGTTATTTCACCCGCCATACCCAACCTCGTTGATAAATTTTAAGTTTATGCCAACCAAAAGTTTCACCGGTTTATCCGGTGAACTTTGCGTTATATTTGCTCTACACCAGTGGATGAGATAGCAGCGGAAAGAAACCGCTTTGCAGCTTCTACGTCTGCCGGAAAAGTTGCAGTCTGAGATAATGCCGCCATTGCAGCTTTGCACGCTTCCAGCAGGGATCCTTCCAGACAACCAGTTTCAATAAACTCTTTCGGCACAACGCTATCATACAAATTACAATACCACTGCGCCTCATCAACCGGAAAACACCTAGCGCAACTTCGACAATTTACCTCAGCCGGTTTATTGTTCCAGCAAACATCTTTCATATCACAGAATCGGCATTCGTAATAATCTGACGATAAAGATATCTTTGCTGGCGGCACTTGCGAAAAGATGATTCGCTCTGCTTTCTGTTCTAGTTCTTGCCCTAAGAACCAATCCAACTTCATCACTTCGATGTACAAGTCATCATCATTCTTATTTACTACTATATAAACGCCGTATTGTAAACCTAATTTGTATCCATATACACATTGTTGACACCAATGTGTATATTTATCTAGTTGACAGCCTTTTTCAATAAGTTTTGGAAACTTTTGAGTACCTTGAGTTTTGTACTCTCCAAGAAACAAAACATGTTGTTCGATCTGGTATCGTTTTGGCAATTCTATTACACTATCCAACGAACCTGCAAAATGACCTTTACAACCATAAATGCGGATCTGACGTTTACCTTTATCAAGATAGATTCCTAGTTCTTTGGCTTTGTTTTCGTGGAAAGGAATACCCTCAACATCTTCAACTAGATCAACTATATCTGAATCAGTGCCATAAAAATACGATTCGGATTCAGGATGAAACAATAACTTTTTATCAAAGTCTTTTACCTTACATCCAATGCCTTCAAGGTATCCAGTAAAACGAGGTTCTTCAAAATGACCGCGTTGAAACAATCGGTATTGTCTACCATCATGAATTTTTGTATAAGCCCATCTGAAATTATACCATAACTCTCTACAACAAGATTTACCTATTGCAGATGCTCCTAAATGACCTCTGGTACGCGTACTGTATGTTTCAACACAGTAAGCGTCTATGTCTTGTTTGATTTGTTCAGATAGAAGTTTTAATACTCCTGGTGTCTCTAGGTCGAGCATGATTTCTCCTTTTAACAGTTAGCCCTTTACCTAGAAACCCTGCACAATACTCGAAAGCAAAGGCAGGGTTTGATATAATATGTGGGTAAATACTACTTAGGTTGACTCCAAGGCGGTGTTGGGCTTCCTGCTGGCGGTGCTCCTCCCCATGCAGGTTGACCGGATGCCGGGGGCTGTGCGGCGGCTGCTCCCGGTGGGGTCCAGGCCGGTGCGCCTGTAGCTGCTGGCGGCGGGGTAGGTGCCGGTGCGGATGGTGGTGGTGGTGCTGGCTGATGGCTTGCGGGCGCTCCAGCGGTGCTTTCAGAGGCAACCTTTCCAGGCGCTCTACCGTCTACACACAATGGCTTGACGTTCACATATTTATCGTCTTTGGGATTCTTTGTAACAACTACTTTGAACGGTGTGTTGTACAATTCTTCACTTTGTCGCGCATCGGGCTTACCGACCGCCCAACAATACGAAGAAAGTTGCTGATCGGCAATTTCGCAAGTTTTCGGATTTGAATGAAAGATGTTCAGATTGTCGTCACCGACTTGACCCATCAATTCACCATCGATAATAACCATGTTCAAAACAAGTTTACCGTTTGATGGGTCAGATTGAGTAGGTTCTACAGATGAACCTGTAATAACAACATTCCATCCTTCTTTTGGGGAAATTGGCAATTGATTACCGCTTCCCATCGGCGGGACTGTTCGTGCTGAAAATCCTTCTTTAAACGCTACCATAACTTTTATTTCTCCATATGAATGATTGTTTTAGGCAATATGCCTGTTGATAAAATTAAACTAAATAATGTAATCCAAACCCGAACACAACTCCAAATCCAAAAGCTACACATTCAAACATTACTACATTGTTTTCATGAAACCATTTGCCATCATAACATTGTTTTGGTTTGCGTCGGGTCATTTAATCCTCCTTTTAAATATCTCGATTGTATACATCTAACCCACATGATTCAAAGATCGCATGAGCAAGGTAGTTCCAGCTTTGTTCTTTTGCGACAGATAATTCCCCCTTCATTCCGAATCTGTTTCCAGCAGCATATGCAGGGATTCTTTCAACTCCTAATATACGACCTGCGTTTTTACTTATACCCATTGAAACGTCACTATCTTTACTTTTGCTGATAAACAACGGTTCGTGCAAGAAGCCCACAATATCTGCCCATTGCATCAGCATTTCCCGCTTGCCGTATGTCCTGTTATTCTTCGGACTATGTAATAATAAGTCCCAGGCGTCGTATTCACCCACTGAAGGATCTATAACTTTACCGGCAAATACATGGCAAGTTAATACTATATTAATTCCACCGTAATTCGCTAACTGGTCACATTTTTCAAGAAATTGAGCAAACTTCTCATTTGCAAATTGATAAGCTTTGCCGTATCCACCAAGCGCAGATTCCATGGTTAAACCTGCTTTATTACCCTTCTTATATGATGGATCGCTTGTCAAAACCGCATCATGAATAAGTCGCTCTAAGGCAGTTGCGGAATCAGGTACAAGGGTTTTATACTTGAATTTACCCTTTTGAGCGGTAATTATAATTTCATCAAGTAAAGAAATAACTTCATCAAAAGTAGCTGGCTGGGGAGTTTTGTTTACTTTAATACCCATATAACCATGCTCCAATGGTATAAGCAGCGGTCTAGGGGCACTACAAGTAAATGTGGTCTTGCCAATCTTTTCAACTCCGGCAATGACAACTCGAATACCTGAGTTTGAATTATTGGATTGGCTTACTTGACTGAGAAAATTGCTCATTTGGATTCCTCAATAACCAAAGGTTTTCCACAATTCAAACAATAATTGATCGTACCCGGATAGTAATCTATTGAAAAGATTTTACCGCAAGCAGAGCCGTAATCAACACCGTCTTCTTCTAGCAGTAGCCAAGTACATTTATCAAATTTAGCTACAGGAGGCTCAATATATTTATCATTAGCAAGCTGAACCTCATGTGCCATTTTTAAGAAATCAAGTTGCTGTTGACCTTCTCTCGAATTACGACCGAATCGATCAAGTCTTTTACCAACTACTTTTAGACAATCTTCGCAACTCCAGTTAGTAATTTGATCTTCACCTTTATCGCCGTACTGTGGTATCGTGTACCCCTCAATGTGGGCAAGCACTTTGATTGAAAATTCAATCCAATCTTTAGCCCGATTACTCAGAGCATTCGTTATAGCTTGTTCAAACTCATGAAAAGTATCAACTGACGAAATTTCTTTATCATTCATTGTTGCATCTCCTTTTACCCCAACCTTGATATCTGTTTTTACCAGGAGTCAAATCCTTTCTTCTGGCCTTACGAATTAATTTATTATCATCTTTTCTTTTATTAATATTTGCGCAATCTCTGCCGCAACAAATTTGTTCTTCCCAAGCAGCATTACTTTTGCCAGGCTTACGATCAAAGTGTGTTTTGCATATGGGGCAAAATTTGGTTTGTATTATTTTAATCATAGTTTACCTTTAACTAACACACCCGCTCCCTTTTGATTGAAGTATTTCAACCTTCATTTTCTATACCCTACCACTGCACAATAGACCTGTCAACACAATTTTTTATTTAAAAGTATAATTTTTTATCTTTCTTTTTTTGAGCCGGTATAGTAAGCATATGGGCATTCAGCAGAAAAATTTACAGTCGTCTCAAGAGGATTCACACATGGCTACAAAAAAAGCTAAGTCAGCTCGGGAAGTTACACATCATTTACTTCGTAACCGTCCTGCTACCACTACATTGAAGGATATAGCTGAAAAGACTGGCTTATCTGAATCCTGGGTAAATTCATTCCACATTCGAGGAGATAAATGTTCAGCAAGTGTCGATAAGGTTGAAATCCTTTATCATTTTCTGACCGGAAAAACATTTGTTTAACATCTATATAAAGGAACTCCTCGATGTTCAACAACATTCCAGACGAATTAAAATCAGTACCGAATTTTGTACTATGGCGTAAAGAAGTGCAAAATGGCATTGAAACTAAAGTTCCTTATAATCCGTCGAATGGTTATCATGCTTCAGTAAACAATCCTGCTACCTGGAGTACTTTCGAGAACTGTATATCGATATTGCCTCAAACCAATATGTCTGGTATTGGTTTCGTTATCACACCTGAGCTAAATATCGCTTGTATCGATATAGACGACCCCTTTAAAACCAAGCCAGACGGAAGCCCTAAATTTACTAATCCAGAAGAACTTTATCAACGACAAATTAACATAGCAAAAGCTTTTGATTCTTATTCAGAAGTTTCTCCATCTGGACGCGGTATTCATATCTGGCTGAAAGGTACGGTTCCTACGGGACGCGATAAGTTTAGTGTAGGAATTTATCCCCACGGTAGGTTTATGACCATGACTGGTGTAGTATATAACCCTGCTCCGATACGTGACATGAACGGGCAATTGTATCAATTGTGGGCAGAAATGGGCGAAGGTGGACAAAGTCAAAGTTTATCCTTAACTAAAGAACAATTGCAGTCCGATACCGAAATATACGAAGCTGCTGCAAATGCTCAAAATGGTGAAAAGTTCATAGATCTTTGGGAAGGTAATTGGCAACGGTATTACCCTTCGCAATCTGAAGCTGATTACGCACTTATAGACATTCTTTCTTTTTATACACAAAACGGAGAACAAATAAGAAGACTCTTCAGAGCGTCTGCTCTTGGTAAACGTAAGAAAGCGCAACGTGACAAATATATTGATGACATGGTAGGCAAGTCCTTTGACAATCAACCACCTGAAATAGATTTATCAGCCTTAAAAGAGAATCTTTCGAAAGCATTCCTTGAAAAGATAAAACCACCTGAACAAGCTGCTTTACCTGTCAGTGAAACAGCAAAAGTTTTAGAACAACTTGCACCTGAAGTGTATATACCACCAAGGGGGTTGATAGGGGAACTTGCCGCGTTTGTGTATAAGTCAGCACGATATCCGGTTCCAGAAATAGCCTTAGCGGCGGCTATTGGATTAATGGCCGGTGTTTGTGGTAGATGTTATAACATATCAGGCACAGGATTAAATCAATATGTCATTTTGTTAGCTCGCACCGGTAGAGGAAAGGACGCTATGTCTGAAGGCATATCTAAGTTAATAGCTTCTATTTTACCGACAGTTCCACAAGCAGCTCTGTTTAATGGCCCTGGAAAGATACAATCCGAAGAAGCTTTGATCAAGCATATAACGAAAACATCTAAATCATTCGTTTCTATATTTGGTGAATTTGGCAAGACATTAAAAAAGATGGACGACAATAGCCGGAATGTTGCACAACAAGGCGTTAAAGACGCAATGCTGCGAATGTATAGTAAATCTGGTAAAAATAATACATTGTCGGAAATCATCTATTCTGATGCTGCTAAAAATACGGATAGTGTTAGAGGGGCAGCATTATCTATTTTGGCTGAAACAATACCTAATCAATTTTATGAACTTCTTAACGAAACGATGATTTCCGAAGGATTTCTTTCAAGGTTTTTAATCATTGAATATTTAGGCAAGCGTGTTGAGCCGAACGAATATCATTATTTGGAGCAAGTTCCCGAACGTTTAAAAGAACAGTTTGGTCAATTGTGCGCGTACAGCTTACAGCTTAACAGCAGCAACAATGTCATTGATATTAATATCGATAAGGAATCTGATGAATATTTAAAAGATTTCAGAAAGTTTGCAGATGATAAAATAAATACTGCTGGTGACAACTCAATCCATGAAGAGTTATATAACCGAGCACATCTTATGGCTGTAAAACTTGCTGGTTTGCTTGCCGTAGGCACAAACTATATCAATCCTTGTGTAAGTCTTGAACAAGCTGAATGGTCAGTGAATATTGTAAAGCATAACATTGAAAAACTTTTGAGTAAGTTTGAAACTGGTGAAGCTGGAATACAACAAACTCAAAATAAACAATTGATTGATCTTAAAAACGCTTTTTCTACTTATTTACGTAAACAATGGGGCGAAGTTAAAAAATATCCTGGAGTATCCGAGAATACCCACAAAAATAAGATTGTTCCCCATGGGTTTTTGACTGCGTATTGTAGAATGCGACAAAGTTTTAAACAAGATCGAATTGGACCAGTCCAGGCTTTAAAGACGTTGACTCAATCTCTTATTGAATCTGGTGAGATACAGGAAGTTAATTCTATTGATAAGATGAAGTTGGGTATTGGTAGAAATGGGAAGTGTTATGTTGTTTTGGATGTTAAAAGTTTTTGGTGATGGATCATGAAAACAATAATTAAAGAACTAAATCGCAGAATAGAAGAGGTTAACGCACAACCACAAAAAGATTTAGCTGGTGTATACATACCCGCTAATAATGATTTACATATAGAGTTAAAGACGTTGAAATCAATATTAAGATTTGTACTTAAACAGGAGGAAAGCCGGTGCGAAGTGATCTAAGAAAACTGCTCGATAAATATAAAATACACGATGGTTTGGTAAGAGAATATATCGATAAGGGGATGCCTAATCAGGCAGCTCTTTTTGTCGAGACTGCTATCGAAGAACGTCACGTACAAATCAAGGTTTTGGAGCAAATTAAAGAAAAATTGCTTGCACAAACTGAACCGGTAGGCTAGGGTTAAATTATCGCTTCTTTCCTCCTTTGAAAGCGACTGCTCCAAGATCCGGCTTCGCCCACCGGATTACCCACCACCTAACCCGCTCAGTGTATCGAGCGGGTTTCCTTGTTTAATCGTCCTAAAAATATTTCTAATTCTTGTCTTTAGGAGAAAGCCCCGTTAATGATCTAGTTAATAGCACTGGTTTATCACAAATATTACAACAAAGAAAACCAGTATTATCGTCAATGTATCTACCTTGATTTTGCTCACAGTAACAAGTTACTGAAGAAGTAGCATCAACCTTATTATCAATCCAGTTACGCACTAATACTGAATCAATAACTTTTGGTATTTCTGTTTCAAGATCAATCTTCAATTCAGAAGCAAGTTGCTGACCGTAAACAAGCGTATCCGCAATACCATCAGCAACTTGCTCTTTGTCAATACCATTAATACCTTCTCGAATACCCTGAATACCTTTCAACACATGATGTGCAACTTCTCCGGCTTCCTCACATATACCAAGAGTAACTTGAAGTGTATAAATAATATCTACAAGCTGTTCTTTCGATAGAACTAAATAACGTTCTCTTGGAAAGTTTCTGGATTGCCATTCGTACAATTCTTTTTGCTTTAAATCGATCATTCTTCATCTCCTTTTCAATTGGTTATTATATTATGGGTTGTGATATATAAAATTAGGCTGTTGCCCTCAATGCATCAATAGCGTTTATAGCTGCAATTTTATCAGACTCAGGGGCAGGTGTTGACCGAATGATAAACTCCATTTGGGTAAGCTCTTCTGGCTTTTCGACACCTATTAACCCAACCAACGCTGACCGAAGTTTTGCTATTTTCTGTTCTGCATCTCGCATTGGGTGCTTTTTGCACACCTTGATATGAGCAGTAAGCAACGCATGTTTTGCTGTAGGTGTTCCATTTGGATATTCATGCCCACAATAAACACAGGTTACAATGTTGCTTTCTGTCTCGCTATGTAAGTTCATTGGTTATCTCCTTTAGGTTTTGTTGAAATTGAAATAAATAATGGAATAATTAATGCAAATAATGGATAAACACTTTTAATAACATAAATAGCAAAACACACAGCAACTGACGTGGCTACCCATGCTGAAGCATATGCGATATAGACGTAATGAGATTTCACTACTTATCTCCTAAACGCAGAACCTTTGGTTATGCGAGAATTGTTTAAACATGAATTAAAAACCGTTCTGCCATCATATCCACCAATATCATACAACATTGTACACAAACCAGTTATAGTAGCCATCATTGCTACAGTTGCCGTTCTATCTGTCGTATCCAGTGTTACGGCTAGTGGTGTATAACCCTTTTTCATTAATTTCTCCTTTTATCAATATTCTAAAGCCCGACGACAAATAATAGCCAGCCCATAAACCCCAAGTAAAGAACTCAATGCCGTTGAAAATAAGGAGGTTGAAATAAAAAAGAAATTGACGCCAGTTAAAGCGGTAAATACAGGAAAAGCATTATACAACTTTTCAGGTAACCAAATTTGTTTCATTAAAGTCCTCCTCATAAAGTAATGGCAAGCAGTTAAGAAGTAACCAAGAACAGTTAAGCAACCACCTTACTATTCATATTTACTCTACCGGCATTATCATATTGATTTTCACAATACTTTGGTTTCCAGCACAGAGATGGCTGTGCTTCTGCCGATAGAGCTTTGCTTTCAGCCGATGTCGGGACCAATTTCTTTACGCCTTCGCACCATACTTCCGTCATACCATCTGACCGCTTCCATGCAACAATCCTTCTCTCAAAAGGAATATCACCGCCTTCATCAACTTCTTTTTGTAACTCATTCTCAGCGTTTCCCCAGGACATTGAAAACCTCCAAATAAGTAAAGTTGGGCAGTTATAAAATAAGCCTTGACAGTTAATTACCTACCCAATGACCACCACCTGAACGATGAGGTCTGACCGGTCTACCTGGATCAGAATCTTTCTCATGAGGCTGATTGATCTTATTCCACATTTCAGCACAATGTGGGCAAAGACTATCTTCGCCTTTGAATCTTGTACCACATTGAGTACACAGTTTAAGATTTATCCTTTCGTTTACCTTATCAAAGACTTTCCAAAATTCGCTTAGATCATTGTTCCGCGTTTTGCGTCTAAGAGCAAACCAATTTTTATCATCATGTAAAGGTGGTATTGGTTTACCGATAAACAAATTACTGTCGCCGTATTCGAAAATAGCTTCATAATATACTTGATGTTGTCTTTTGTGAAAATTGGTAACACCTGTACCACCTTCTGTGAAATGTAATAGGTTTTTATCTTGGTCACTTTTCATATCAAACCTCCTCAT
>Ga0209318_1001686_pt1 | contig 12861 bp, 18 predicted proteins | sample RifGroE1_FD_183999 | JGI IMG/M metagenome (GOLD analysis project Ga0209318, IMG submission 183999) | Groundwater microbial communities from Rifle, Colorado, USA - Groundwater E1 (SPAdes) (version 2) | ecosystem: Environmental > Aquatic > Deep subsurface > Groundwater | place: Rifle, Colorado...
GTACGGTTTTAATTCCGTTCTCATATCTGGTAATCTTTTCCTCAATTGATACGGGTAATTCAGTGGCAAGAATTTTTCTAATTTTTTCTAACATTAAAATTCCTCCTCATAATTTATAATTATTCGCATATCCTCACTACAAATAATAAATAATGAGGATAAACCAAAAATTAAATTTCAACTGTATATTCTTCTTCCTGCTCCCATTTTTGACCTCGGTGTTTAGCCACTTCTTCCTTAATTTCAGCTAATATTCTTTCGATAAAATTATTAGCCGATTCTGGGTTTAAAAATCCTTCTTCGACACAATAAGAACAATATTCATATTGAGTATCTTCGCCCGACAATTCTAAACCTAAATAGTTATCACTTTCCCTGTCATGCTTAAAAATGTTAATGCTTGGAATTTCTTGATTGGTACTTTCAACTTCAATACGTGCAATAACCGGACATACCTGTGTAAAATCATTGAATTTTTTAACTGTTAATTTAATCATTTTTTAATCTCCTTTCGGCTTAAGCCGTTTATTTTATTATACTTCCTATAATATCCTGCTGTTATATTGCTATTGGTTATTATATGTATTATAGCAGGATACAAACAAAATACAATAATTTAACTTTACTTAGTTTTGTTATGCTTCTTCATACCTAATAATTTTATCTAATCCACCCATTTTATCAACAATGTATTGAATAGCATCATCTAAAGTACCAAAATACCTATTGTCATCGGTTGTATACCCTCCTTCCTCACCTCCTAAATAATATTCGCTTGGGTGTACTTCCATAATTAATTCTTCAGATTCTACCTGTAAACCTTCTTCAATCTCGTACATGTCAATTAAATCTTGAATAGTTAAATTTTCCATTGTGTTACCTCCCTTTATTATCTTAATTCTACCTGTTATCGCTGTTATTAGCAATATACAAATACAATTAAAACAATAATTTCCTATCTTTATTCTATTTCCGTACCTGCTAACAATTAGATTATTATAGATATGTTTAGTAAAATGTTAATATAAGAATCTGTAATACCTCCCGCTAGTGTTTGGTAAATTCATCCTATATTTATTCACTAATGATTCCATAAAGTTAAATTGTTAGCAGGTTTGTCGTGTTAACTCTGTTATTGACCTTTTAGAACTACAACTAAAAATATAAAGTATTGACTGTTCTGCCATTTTGTTCACTCTTCCGCTTACCTCTGGATGGCTTCGGATTGAACTAAGTAACAGACAAGTAAATATTTATATTCATTCCCATATTACAGGTTATGGTGTACCTTTTGAGAATATATTTTCTGTTATTCTCTGACATAGATTAATTTTTGGGTATTAATCAGACCGTATGTATATATTAATATTTTAGTATTCTATGGCATACCTCCTTTTAATTGTGTTCCTAGTGTTACGTTGCGCCCTGTTAACGTATACAGTCACCGCTGGTTTGGTTACATTCCGCTTTGTTCCATGCCATCGCCATATTAAAAATATGTTGTGCAATGGTCTTTTATATGTGCTACTGTTTGTTAAGGTTAAGTATACCTTTTTATGACTGTCTTTTCGTGGCTCATAAATACCACTAGCAACAAAATTATATGTATTGGTGCATATATGGTTGTGTTCCAGAGGAAACACTTTTAATGGTATGTTGTTGCTTGGTGTTAACGAATTGTTATGCTAATACTGAATTAGTTTAAATCATGGGTATTCTTGCAAATAGTATAGTTTAGGGACATTGTGACTGATAGTTAAGTTACGAGTGACATTTAAAACAATTCTAGGGAACGCCTCACCTAGTAGCTTATTGAATTGTTGCTTATGTCCGTTTCTTGGTGATAAGTTATTCTACCACAGGGGGATTGGTATGTCAATAACATTTTGAATATTTATTTTTTGATTCTTTAAATTCTATAATTTCTTTAAATTAATTTTACCTATAATCAGCTTAAATCCGTTCACATTTAACCTAAAATCAATTTTAAACACTCTGATAGCCCTATACAGCAAATACAGGTATGATTATACTTAATTTAATTTTTACCTGCCTTGTAGGGGATTGTGGGGAGAGATTGAAAGATTGGAGGGTGAAAATATTATAGAATAGGAAAATAAAAAAGCCCCGGTTAAGGGACTTAAACTATTTCTACTATTCCGTTTTCTTCCAAGCTGATTCTGGTATCAGTTGGGAAGTTTACTTGAAAATAATTGTAAATTTCTTTTTTCTGTTTAGTAGTCATAATGTCAAGTAGTTTGGTAATAATTTCTGCCTTTTCGTTTTTGCTTAATTGGTTAACTATTCCGTCAAGGACTTCATTAAGTTGTAAACGTGTCATTGTCATTATTAGTGGCCTCCTTAAAAATATGTATTTGATAATCAATATACTACACTAATAAATTACCATTGTCAAGCCGATATGTATTATTTATTTTTACACTTTGCTAATAGTTTTCTGAGTTGTGGCTCCGATATTTTGCCGGTGACAAATAGGGAAATTAAAGTAATTTGGGACAAGGTGATCGCTCCTTTCTTATTAACTTTACCTTATACTATATTACCTTAAATTGGGAAAGGTAATATTTATTGCCATTAACAATAATATATTGACCTTTTGAATCTGTCAGAATATCTGATTTAAATTCTACTCCGTTAATTGTTCCGGTTACTCTATCAGGATTAAACGACATAGTAAGAATAATAATATTTTTATATTTAGCTAACAATTTGTGACCTCCTTAATTGTTTTATAGCTACATAGAATCCTATATTGTTTAATTTTGCGTATTTCTTTAACTGCTTTGTATAGGATTTAGTGAAGCAAGCTGTTATTACTGTATTGGTGTTAGAGTTAAGTATAATATAGATATTACCGTGAGTATAGCAGGTAAGATTATTTTTTGCTGGTGAAGGAGTGCCATATTTGACAGTATTATAGATATCCTGAAGGGTTATTATTCGCTGGGACATTCTTAACTTTGCGTGTTTGGTTAGTGTCATTATGTGGTCACTTCCTTTTTGTAGTGGGATAATAAAATAATAACTGAGGATATTGTAACATATTTATTTTTGTATTACAATAGGATACAAAAATAAATAACCTGCTCAATATAGCAGGTTAATAAATTATTTGCTTTAAATTTGTTAATTCCGAATCTCTGTATATTTTCTTAATCTGTGTCTGCTCCCAATCATGCAGACCTTTTTCTGTCGTACCTCGAAACATTCTTCTTGTGACTTTTTCACCGAACAAATTTACATATGAGCGAATAACTTTCTCAGGTATGCTTCCAACCTCTGCACGTTGTAGGAGTATATTTTCCCAATCTTTGAGTAAATCCTTTTTCTTCCATTCCCATTTCTCAGGATTAGCTTTATATGCTTTACTGTATTTGTTAGTTTCGAGGAAATGATTGCAAAATTGTATGTAGGTTAATTTGTATAGTTCCATTTGATTAATTTGTTTCATGAGTTGTGACCTCCTTATATGTATTGTTATTAGGTTATAGAATAGTATATCATTATATTGTTATTGTGTCAATTGATCTGAGCAAAAAGAAAAATACCCTTTAAATAAGGGTATTAATTAAATATAATCCATAATCATACTCAGTTTTTGTTATCTCATAAAATGTATTATCCTGCAATACTAACCTATATTCATTCTTTTTAATTTTTAATTCATAATTTTTAGCATAATATTTTATATCCTTCTTATGCTCTACTTTACCGCCATTATTAAGAATTGATTTAATAAAATCTTTTCTAGTCATTCGGCCAATTTCTACACCATTAGAATAATAATTTTCCTCAGTGTTTAAAATTTTTAATATTTTTCCTTTCTGCATAGGTGTTAAATTGTCAGTATAACCATAAGTGTTATTATATTGTTGTTCTAGTTGCTTCTGTTCTTCCTGCTCAATTCTTTCTCGTTCTTCAGATTCTTTTTTAAGTCTAATTAACTTTTCTTGCTTAGATAAATAGAATTCTATTTCTTGATCTGTCATTAATTGGTGACCTATAAGATTACCTTGTTTAACCATATAGCGGTTATAATGTTCACTGAAAGATTCTACTGTTAGATTATTGTATTGCATATCCATAAAGTTTAGTCCTATGTGTTGCATTAATAACACTCCTTTATAACTATATTTAAATACTAAATAGAAAAATTAAAGGGTATTTAAACCCTTTAAAATTCCTGATTATGGTTTATATATGCGTGAGCCATTGAATGAAGTTTACTAGCTGTCATATACTCAAATTGTGTTGAATATTCTTTATTAACCCAATTTTTAGCTTCTATAGCCGTTTTAAACTGGGCAATAACTTTGTTTTGAAATTGATAATTTCCTAAATGTGTAGATTTTTCTACAATGTATGTATTATTTATTGTTTCTGATTTATTAATCCAAATTGTGACATCTGGATTTTTTGTCTTTCTAAGAAATTATAATGTCCTTTACGGCTAGATCCGCAATACTCTTGTTGACGGAACCAACCATATTTATCTGGTTTTTTCATGTGTGTTAACCTTCTTTTTTGATATGTAAGATTAAAATATATAAATCTAACAAATACATTATATCAAATTAGCCGTTAACTGTCTATAGTTTGGAGTTAATTTGTTGTAGGTATTTATTTTTTGATTTTGTTCCACGTGGAACATTGAAGTGAGGAACATTATATTTATGTTTTTGTGTCTGAGCAAAAAGAAAAGAGCCATTTTTAGGCTCTACATTAAATCTTCTACTTTTTTCATTATTTTTAAAATTCTATCGTCTAGATCCGCTATTTCATAGGCTTTTTCTAGTTTTTGCATAACATCAAGTAAAATACCTTTGACTTTTTCTTCTTTTTCACCGTTTAGAATCTGCAATACTTTTCCCATTTCTTTCTCTGCATCTTCCCTGGTGTCAAATGGTCTGAGTTGATTTTTATTCCAACTGGTATAAATTATTTTGTCTATTTCCTTGTTTTTGGCTCTTGTAATACTTGAGCCATTTTGACAACAAACAAGAATATGAAACCAATCGCCTATTTTTTCCACCCATACTTTAGGCATTTTAATTTTAGCATTTGTCATATGTAAAGACCTCCTAAAATTTATAGGGAATATTATTTTTAGATTGTTTGTAGTTTATGGAGTTCAGACAAAAGAAAAAAGGCCGTTATTGACCTTTATTTTGGGTTAATCAATCTTATTTTGTCTTCCTGCTCTATTAATTCATCAAGTTTAATTCTTAATACTTGTTCTGCCTCATTATATTCTTTATCCGGTGTTTCAAGTGGTAAATTCTCGAATTCTTGAAATAATCGTTCACGTTCTGCTTTTATTTCTTGTATTACTTTTTTGGTCTTTTGGGTTAGTCTATAATCTTTTTGCCAATGTTTCGGGGTTTTGTCTCTACGTGTATAACCTATTGATCCGTATATACTCATTTAAAAAACCTCCTCTAAATTTTATGTACAAGAATATTATATCAAATCGGCAGGGAATTGTATATAGTTTTGAAGTATTTATTTTTATATTCTTATGATTAATTTTAGTTAATTTAGTTGAAGGATTTATCATTTATTGTATTGATTTATCTAATTATTACATATAATAATTAATATTTAGTGTATCCAATTATATATAATTATCTTCATATGAGCCGTTTTAAAATTTTTAGGTGTAGAGTATGTAAAATTATTTTATACGGCTTTAAAATGGATTCTAGGAAGGTGTTAGCTAGGTGAGGAATTAAGGAGTGGAGAAGAAGAAAAGGATATAATAAAACCCTGTTTAGCTTTACTATTTAATCATAGCTAATTTATGCTTGTTTTAATTGTCTCATACCATCTGCCAAAATCCAGAGTGCCTTGTTTAATTTTACATTATTGTCGATTGATTTTACTTCCCTGGTTGTTGTTCGGTTGCCGTTGGCAGTTCTGCCACGTAATCCACCACGTATAATGTTTTCTTGTACCCGGTTAAAATTGCTCCATAGATCCGGGTTTTTGTCGGCAATCCTTCTTGTTGACAATAATTGGTTAGGTGTTATTGGTGCTTCGTTTTCATCATATTTCAAGGATAAAGCTGCTGTTGCAAATATTTCCTGCTCTTCTGGTAACAATAGCGTTGATTTCATTCCGTCAATACTTTCGGTTACTGTTTCAAAATCATCTACAATCGTATAGGCTGCATCAATAACATTGTGGACAATATTTCCCTTGTGTCTAACGCGAATATCCTCTACTATATCCCCTGTTACCATGCCATTCTGACATACAAATCTGAAACATCCTGCCATCATTTGGTAACTAGATGTTCCATCATGGGAATTTATGAGAATAATTTCATTTGCTTCTGATTTCTCAATTTCTCCTGTTTGACGTAAGCGTAACATGTGTTTTGTAAATTCAGACTTACCTTCAATTCTTGATCTTGACTGAGCCACAAAAAACGGCTGAAATCCTTCTTTTTTAAGGCCGTCAAGAACGTCTATTGTAGGAATATAGGTATAACGGCTTGACCTTGATTCGTGTGCCTCATTAGCAAATATACTGGGTGCAATTCTGAATAGTTGTGAATTGTCTAAAGGAATATTCGACCTAAGAGCGTTACTGTTTCTACCAAATCTTGTTGCTAATGCCATTTGTATGACCTCCCGTTAATTATATTTAGTTTTCAAAGAGTTGTTGCGAGGTGTTACGGGTTCGTTAGTGTTTATGTATTTATATTGTGTTGTTTGGTGCTAAATACTATTATATAGTATTTTGAGATAATTGCAATAGGTTTTTAATAAATATTTATTTTTTTATTATGTTTGGAGTTTACAGTATATTTATAGTACATTTAATACATATAAATAGTTATTATATCTAATTATTTTATATTTGTATGGGTTTTATATCTAATTATTGCTATAGGATAAGCTAATATACCTTAGATTGTTTTTAAGTGGCTTGTTGACCGTCCTGTGAAGGTGAATTTTGGGTCAGTGTTATGTCGGCTGCTGTTATTGAGGAATTGAGAATTGAGATTTGAGCAAAAATAATAGTATAGCCAACAAAGCTATACTATTTCAAGTATTCTTAATGATCTGTTATAGAATTTTATTGTATTGCTTATAATTACTTTTTATCCAATAATAGAAATGTTTACTAATATACAGTATATTACATTTCATACCTTCCATACACTCACAATATTTTAAGTAATATATTCCCTCTTTAGGTTTTATACTCCTTGTTTTCAAATATTGCTTTTCTAACCATACTATGGGTATTACTGATTCTATATTGTCTGAGTGCGGAATTTTACATTTAGTTTTAACATATTCCATATTATTCCTCCTATTCTTTAAAATATAATTGATGTAGATAATAGGAAAGTTCTTCATCTTCAAGCAAATAATCGTTGCTGTTATAGACAAAATATGTAAATTTATTTTCTGGTAGATTATTGACCATAAATTTAACCCGTTCAATTATACCATTCATTTCTGTTATGTTCAAATGCTCTTTTGATGTATGCTGTTTGTAATATCCTATCGACAAGTTAACTCCTGCAACATTCCAGGCAGGACATAAAACGCTTATATCAGAGAATGATCCGTAAGCATAATTAAAGCCAAATGATTCAATATATTCTATAAATTCCTCATTATGGCAATCATAAAATACTGCATCATTGTTACCCTTTCTGTCTAATTCAATAATATATTTAATGTCGGGGTTTAACTCTCTGGCTACAACCTTTGCTCCAAGCCCTCCTATTTCCTCATCGGTTGTAAATAGTATATGTGACCTGCTGTTATGCATGGTATTAGTAATAGATAGTTTGCTGTTATAGTCTATTATTTGTAAAATAGAGTATATACCTGCTCGATCATCGGCTCCTATGCCGTTGGTCTTATGCTTGGAAGATATAGTGTTGCTGTTATAGACCAATTGGGATTTTGTAGGTTGTTTGTTAAATACTGTATCAATGTGAGCGACTAACATAATAGGTATGTTGCCGGGTGCATAGATATAATTATTATTGTTGATTGTTATACTGTCATAGCCATAGGATTTTAATTTTTTAGGCAAGTATTGAAACAATTGTTCTGTGTTGCTAATTAATAGCTTTTCTAATAACCCTTTGTTAAATGTGGTATCTGTTATACTGAGTTCTGTTATAGTGGTATTTCTCATAGTTAAACCTTCCCTTCATTTTTTATTAGTCAGAAAAATAATAAATATCTCTGACTATTACATTATATATCATTAGAGTTCAATAGTCAAGGATAGTCAAAGATTAATTTAATTATTAGGAAAAGTAAAAAGACAAAAAAATAACCCTTATTCAAGGGTTATAATTGTTGCTGTTATACGGCTTCTTCTTCTGCATCTAATATTTCTTGACATTCCTCACAGTATCGATCATGGCCATCTTTGTGTATGTCACGCTTGAATATGTCGCCACATTCTTCACACTCAAAATATAATTCATCAAAACAATTCGGGCAGTATTCAGTATAATTTGTACCTTCTTGCATGTCTTCACTGGGATAATATTCTTCACATTCCTCACAATAGGTGTAATTGTTATACAGGCAATTGTTACAAACATAGTCGCCGTTGTGTGTTTGAGTAAAATTATCTGAAGGTTCATAGGAATCACATTCTTCACAGTAAGAAAAATTATCATTAAAACAGTCCTGGCAGTATGCTTCACCATCGTAATATTGGACTTCATCGGGATCAATTCTACCATCGCAACAAGTGCAGGTAATACCAGTTGAACAATTATCACAAAATAGTTCGTGGGAATCTGTAATGTATAAATTACCGCAACATAGGCAGTATGGATTATTTCCCAGCGTTATGTCTGGTAAGCTGTCTTTATCAAAATAAATCATGCTACATTCAACGCCGGAATATTTTAGAATATCGTTATAATGTAGATCATTATTGTCATTAATTTGTTCTTGAATATCATCTTGATCCCTGTTAACCTTCCATGTGTTAGGAAAATTATTTTTAGCTGATATAGCATTTCCTATTAATTTTCTGGTATTTTTTGCCGTTACCTCGTTGACGTTTGGATATTGCCTACTAAAAATAGCTGAATTATTATTAGTATCAATGTATACCGCTTGCCTCCATGTTTTGTTAGATAATGGAATTCCATTCCAAGTAAAGTCTTTTGTTGCTGTATAGGCAATTGCAGTATGGTTATCAGTCATATATGATAGAGTTCCGGCACGGTGGCATCCATCCTCTATGTTATGGCAAGATTGCCAGTTTTGGCCTGATATTGACATTGTAAGATAATCTATAGGGTCAATGGAGATAATTAAAGTAGATTTAACCTTGATAGATTGTAAAAGTATAGAAAATTGAATATCGAAGTATTCCTTTTGCTTATACTCTTTACCGTTGACTGTTATTGGGTTATTTGGATTCAATACTAATTTTCCCAGGTATTTACTTAATTTCATGCCTTTAGCAGTTGCATCGGATATGACAGAATTATTTTTCAGTTCCTCAAGGTATAATTTGGATAAATGATCTATAACTGGTTTTAAATCAGGGTTGTTATTAGTATAGATAAAACTGTTAATTTTCTGGATAATTTCGTTATCTGTTAAGGTATCATCTAAAGTTTTCTGCATGGTTAATGAGTTCCCGAATAATTCAAATAAGGGTTTTTTTGCGTCTGCCCATTGCTCAAGAAGTGGAGCTATGTATAAATCAGATTCGTTGGTCGCTTCCCTTATTATAGATTCGATTTTTTGACGGTTGATCAATGTTAGCATTGTATTACCTCCTATAATTTTAAGATTGTAAAAATAAATATGTATACGATATAGTATTCGCCGACGGCCTTGTATTATCCTTCTTTTTTATAAAATTTTTTTGAATTATTTATTTTTATTTTTTGTTAATTGGAATATAGATATTATGTATATTTTTATTTATATTTGTATAAGTATTTGGTATGGTTGGAAGGTTGTTAGATAGTTGATAGATAGTTATAAAATAATTAATTAATAGTTATTATATCTAAGTTTATATAATTATCGTTATAGGAGCTGATTTAAGAAATTATAGGTGTTGGAGTAGGTAAAATTAATTATAGTGGGCTTAGAATTGATTATGTGAGGTGCTGAATTGTTAGAGATGAGCAAAAAAATAAACCCGGTGAAGGGTTTAAAGGTTTGAAAAATATTCAGCTAATTCTTTTTCCATTTCTGCTGCTTCGGCTGCGAATTCTAGTATTTCTAATTCCTTCCTTTGTGCTAATTCCTCTTTTCTCAGTTCTTCTTCCTCTAGGGCTGTTATTCTGAGCATCATCGGATCATTATATACTTTCATTTTAAAACCTCCTAATATTTGTATATTTATTATGGTTTGGCCGATTGCGCCCATCTATATTGATCTAGGGCTTTGGCTTCAGCCTGGTAACGATTTTTTGCTGCTATGCTATCTAAAAATTCAAATGGTTCGTTATTTTCGTTCAGTGCGGTAATCCATACCCAAAAGTTGGTTATGTTGGTGTTAGTCATTGTTTCGGCCTCCTGTTTTAATTTTATTTTGTTGCTACTACATAGTATTCGCCAAAACTTTTTTAATACCTTCTTTTTAAGATATTTATTTTTATATTTCTTATAATATTTTATGTAAATTAATATGTATTATATTAAATTATGTATATGTTTATACAATTATTTTTATAGTTGTTTAAATTATATTTGAAAAATAATTTTGACCGTACAAGGAAAAGAAAAAAGAGCTTTTCAGCTCTAGTTTATAAATATTTTTTCGGTTGGCATTGTGGACAACCAGCACCGCGACAGTTGCAAGTGTAAAATTCGTTTGGTTCTGGATAATGGTTAGATTTAGTATTTTTAGATTTGGTTTTTGGTATTGTTTTTGTGGTTGTGTTGTTTGGAGTGAATAGGAAAAAAAACACTCGAAAGAGTGCTAAATGTATTTTTCTTTTAATATTTTAGCCGTTAATTTGTATAATTCTTTGTTAATTTCTAGGATTATTTTATTCAAGTTTAGGGAATTTATTTGTTGGTCAGATAATCCAAATTCCTGTAAAAATTCTATCAATAATGGTATTGTTAGCATATTTAGTTATTCACCTCCTTGTCTATGTATTTTTTAGGATTCCAGTCCCAAGGTTGGCAATTAGTATGTTGTATTATGTAGTCGTATTGCTCTTTTGTTTGTACTTTATCGGGGTTTACTGAGTATCCATTCTGCTTTAATTCTTGTATAAACTTGGATTTAGATGTACATTCCATGTTAATTCGACAATACTCCTTAGTTTGTCTATTTTTCACCCAAGCGGAGAATATTGTCATTTTGTGGAACCTCCTTAAAAAAATATATGTACCTACCTATATTATATGCAAGATATATACCATTTATTATATTTATATTCTGTTGGATACTATATGAAGGTATAGAGATTTAATTAGTTTGTACCTGTGATTATATATAGGTTTTTGGGTTGTTCATATATGATACTATGTAGGGTATATTTGATATGTGTTGTGTTAGTAGGGTTAGAATTTATTAGTGTATTGTAATGATACAATTATATGTTCTATAATAGAACAATAAGGTGATTTATTGTGTTAAAATGGAACATATTTTTAGTATAAATTAAGGCTTATTTGGTTAGATATGAGGAAAATTTATAGTTGTTTATATATGATATTTTGGAATAGTTCATATAATATATTGTTTTGTATTGGTTAAATTTATTTTTATATTGTGTAGGTGCTAATATACGTGATTTGATTTTAAGTTAAAATTTAGCGTATGCTACAATAGGGTTTATTAGTGTTGTGGTAAGGTTTGAGGTAGGTATAATTATTTTAACGTGTAGGTGTATAGGGATTTTATTGTGTTGATATTTGGATTTGGTAAGTATTAGGTGATATTTATGTGATGTTAGAGTTGATTAGTTTATTTGTATGAGTGATACTTTGTTAATACCATTATTGATGGTAACTTGTGATAGTATGATATTTATTTAATGCGGTAGCAGTAAAGTATTATATGTTAGTATATATTAGATTAGATATGGTAATAAGAGATAGTAACAAGATTAATATATTTGTATAATTTTTGGTAACGTATTGGTATTATGATACTAATATAAATGATAGCATGATATGGTATATGGTCTATATGTATAGATATCATGTTCATAGTAGTATTGGTAACGATGCTAAATATTTGGTATCATATAATACTTTATATTGGTAGCATGTTAGGTAATAGATTAGGCAATAATTTATATTTATTCGTTGTAGCATGATATTAATATTGATACCATATTTTATGTTTTATTTGGTAACGTGGTTAGTTATATAAATGGTAATAAGGATGGTAAAATAATTAGTGCTAATTATTTTATTATTATGGTTATGGAATAGTTGTTGTATATGGTTTTATTAGTTGTTAGCTTTATACTTTAGTATAGTATATAGTAGAGTATTATATGTATGTTTAATTGTATACTGGTTTAGTATAGTTTTATTATATAGATATTATAGATAATGTAGATAATATTATTATATGTTTATGTATTTTATAGATATTTTATAGTTTTGTTTAGTATTTTATTATTAATGTAAAGTGGGTAGCAATCCCTATTTTAGTATTGTTTTTGTGAGTAAAGTGGGAAATTAGATATTGATTTGAGGTGGAAATGGGGTGAAAGTGGGAGATAATTTTGAGTGTATGAGTGTGGTAGTACACTGGTACAATAGTTACAAAAAGTGTCAAATGTTATACTTTTCGAGTGAGTGCTACAGTACCCAAAATGTATACTATGGCACTCAATGTTCCACGTGGAACATT
>Ga0209318_1001687_pt1 | contig 12858 bp, 9 predicted proteins | sample RifGroE1_FD_183999 | JGI IMG/M metagenome (GOLD analysis project Ga0209318, IMG submission 183999) | Groundwater microbial communities from Rifle, Colorado, USA - Groundwater E1 (SPAdes) (version 2) | ecosystem: Environmental > Aquatic > Deep subsurface > Groundwater | place: Rifle, Colorado...
AGGTTGCTCACCAGGTGAGCAGCGGACGATGAGGAAAACCGGGCGGGAGTGGACGGGCAGCCGGGTGATATCAGTCCGGTTTTGTCGTGACGCCGGGCAGGGGATTTTCGAGGTTGACGCCGGGCGTGAGGTCGTAGGTTGAGAGGTTATCGCGGAGGGTGCGGGGACCGTCGAGGCGTCCTGGTTCGGTGTCGTAGCGGGTGACGCGCGCGACATTGTTGTCCGCGACTTTGAATACGGCGTGGATGTTTCCGGTCGCTGTTGCGAGTTCCCGTTGGATGTCATCAACGATGTCGAGGATGCCGTCTTTGGTATCGCCGTCGAGCCCGTCGGCTCCGGAGATGGCGGCCAGCAGGCCGTTGAGGCGTGTGCGAACTTTCGAGAGACCGTCCAGACCGAGCAGCAGCGACATATAAGGCCCCTTTCCAATCAACTCAGCGGTATGGCTTAACATAGATTTAGCATCACTCAAGAGCAAGCTGAGTGGAGTCGCTTGTCAAAGATCGAAGCGGCCGGTGCATTTGCACCGGCCGTCTGGTTTCGGTGCCGCGAGCCGTGCCGGGCGCGGGTCAGGCGCCAGTTTTTTTCACAGCAAGCTGTGTGGCGAAGTCAATTCCCTTGGAATTGAGGTAGTAGAACTTGTCGGAGATGCGCGCCTGGACGTTGACGAGGCCGTGTCCGAGCAGTTCGGCGGCGTCGAGTCCCTTGAGCGGGGTAGCGGTGCCGACTCGGGTGGCGCCGAGGACGCGCATCGCGAGCAGGGCATCGTGGGCGGAATCGCTGAGCGTGATTTCCGGTTTGGCCGCAGGCTTTGGCTTGTCCGGTTCGAGCGGTTTGGGCGGCTGTACGTCATCGGCGGTGACGGGACCGGGCTGCTTCGCGAGCTGGGGATCGATCTCGGACGTGGGTGTTTTCGGCTTGGTAGCCATGGTGCTTCTCCTTGTGAAGGGCTGTGGTGCGATCAGTACGGTTTGAACTGGTAGCGGAAGCGCAGGTTGTGAGTGCATGCGCTGCTCATGGTGACGGTAGTGACGATGGGGCAATCGCGACCGCCGTAGTAGACGACCTCAGCCTCATCCATGGGGAACAAGTCCACGGCGAGGGGCCGGGTGGAGCGAAGGGCAAAGGCAACTACGGTATCCTTCACTTCATTCAGGATGACACGCGAGGCGTTTTTCGGATCGTACAAAAGCCGGAATGCCCGATCTGGCAGGGCATTGATGATTGAGACCAAGAGGCGCGCGAGGGCAGACCAGAACAGGGCGCGAATGTGACAGATCGAATTCACAACTCCTCCTTAGTTCAGCCGCGCCTGCAAGCAGACACGGGCCTGTTTTTAGCGAAACGGGCGTTGTGCAACATCCGTGGATAAGCGGGACCGTTATGCAAGAAAGGGGCGGATTTCATGGATTATCTCCCCCAGGGGCCGGTTGACCAGGGATCGGTTCCGAAGGGCGGAACGCCGCCCCAGGGGTCGCCGCGGCGTGGGCCGGCGAGGCGTGGGCCGGGTCCGGTCCCAGGCGCGGGCGGGCTGATGACGAAGAGGCCGAAGGCGCCGAGCCAATCGCCGGAATAGGCGACGCCTGGCTGTGCGGCGGGCGACTCCTCGTCGAGGTGGTAATCGCGGGCGGGCGCGTCGTGGAACAAGGGGTCCTGGCCGGTGATCAGGGCGGTGTTGACGGTGGTGCCGGTTGTGTCGTCGGCGTTGGCGAAGAAGAGGTCATTGGTGGCAACGAGGGTGCCGCCTTCGCGGAGGGCGCCAACCGTGCCCGAACTGTCGATGATGGAATCTATCAGGTAGACGATGCCCTGGTTGGAAGCGGGGACGCGGAGGCCGTAGCTGGAGTTTGAGATCAGGGTGCAGTTATCAATGACGAAGGTATTGGCGCCGCCGAGGATGATCGGGTATACGGCGGTGGCGCAGTCATAAATCAGGCAATTCTCGAGACGCGCGCCGGGGAAGGTTCCATAGGGGGCCGCGCCGGCATCGGGGGAATTGCGCAGGGTGAGATTGCGGACCGTGGAATTGCCGGAGGTGAAACCGGCGCAGGGGCCGGCGGTCCAGCCCGCGCCATCAATAATGACGGAGGCGGGGTCGTCGCCGTCCACGAAGACGGAATCCACCTGGATCCGGAAGGGCTGGATGTATGAGCCGGGGCGGACGTGGACGGTATCCACAAGGCCGTCCGTGTCATGATCGCTGCGCAGGTAATCGAGGGCGGGCTGGATTTCGGCGAAGGGTCCGAGGCCGGACAGGTAGCTGTTGATGCGGCTCCAGAGCTGGAAATACTGGACTTCGTATGGATGCGTGGCCTTGAGCTGGTAGAGCATCAGCAGGGCCAGGCGTCCATCGCAGATATAGGTGCCTCCGGATCGCGCGCCGATGATCGTGGGGTAGGTGCCGTCATCGAAGACGGCGGCGGCGGCGGCGGCGGTGGGCAGGAGGTTATCCACGCCGACGAGCAGGGAATCGGAGAAGAAGGCGGCCCAGAAGATGTGAGGGCGGTTATCGCTGAACTGTCCGACATTGCCATAGGTGATCGGGTAGAGGCCGTTGATGCGCGGCCGCCACTTACCATTGTCGAGGAAACCGGGCCAGGTGGTGTTGCCGGTGTAATACGGGATATAGTCGGCGACGGCGTCGCCGGTCTGGTAGATGAGGACGAGCAGGGTGCCGTTTTCGAGTTCGGTGGAATCTTTTCCGGTGGTGGTGGGCAGGTTGAAATAGTTGCCGGTGGTGGGGCTGATCTGGCAGGCGAAGATATCGTCACCGAAGGGTCCGCCACGGGGATCGTAGCTGCCGGAGACGACACCGGGGTCTATGTCATCGAGCAGGCTGGCGGTGCGGGAAAAGGCCTGGAGGGAGTCGGCGCGGGGCACCCAGAGGGCGCGTACGCGGGTGGAGTCGAAGCCGGTCAATTCCTGCCATTGGGTGAGGTTCTCGAAGTCGAGGGCGGAGCTGTAGTAATCGTCCACGACGGGTCCTGTTTCCATGAGATAATCATAGAGCCAGTAGCGGACGACGGGATCGCTGAGCATGGGGGCGTTGTCATGTTCCGCGCCCTGGATGATGTGCAACGCCTGATTGGGGGGATAGGCTCCGAAGACCTGGCGGAGGTGATTCCAGAAAATGATGGTGCGTCCATGGCGCCATTGCCAGGTGCCTTGCAGGAGGGACTCATCCTCGTTATCGGTGATGGCGACGGTATCGGCTGAGCCGACGACGTAGAGGATATGCTGGGTTTCGTAATGGTCCTGAACGGCGGTGCGGGTGCGTCCGAGGAAGGTCATGGCGTCGGCAATGCCATAACGGGGCATGTGGTCAAAGGAGTCGCCGATGCCGGTGGTGTCGGGGAAAACGAAGCGATCCACGCTCGGGGTGTCCACACGGAGGGAGTCGAGGTAGACCCATGTGCCGGCTTCGAGGACGATGCGGACGAGGTCAATATCGTAATCGGCGGCGAGGGTGGAATCAACCCAGTCGTACATGGCGGTTTTCTGGGCCATCATGGCGCCTGCGGAGTGTCCGCAGACGGCGATTTTTTTGAGATTGGGGAACTCCGCGGCCATGCGCATGAGGATGGAGTCCTGAATGGCGAAGGCGGTTGTGGAGTAGAGCCGTGGGTTATCGGCTGTGGAGTCGCTGAGCAGTCCGATGCCCCAGCCGTGGGGAGTCCAGAAGGCGCAGGTGGCGAGGCTGCGGCCGCCCTTGAAGGCGTTGATGCCGTCCTCTTCGAGGTATTGCGGTGCGCAGGCGAAGACGCGGGAGTCCCAGCCGACGGTGACGGTGGTGGCGAGGCCGTTGACGCCCATGCCGACGTCGGTGCCGGAGCCGTGCTGGAACAAGATGCCGACGTCAACGGAGTCGGGATCTTCACCCCAGGCGCGGTTGCTGGTGAAGGGAACGAATCCGGGGTAACCCTGAGCAGTGAACTCGAATTGTCCGCTGTGGAGGGCGGAGGGGATCTCGGCGCGGGCGCATTGGAACAGGCCGAGGATGAGCAGTCCGGCAGCGTAGAGCAGGGCGAAGCGGGTGGCGGTATTCATGCAACCTCCGAGTCTGGAGTCTGGAGTCTGGAGTCTGGAGGAACGGCGACAGCGGCGACCTGAAGGTGGATGTGTTCGCCGGCGCCGATGTCGTGGAAAAGGGCGGTGTACAGGCGCGGGCGCGCCGGATCGTAGGGAAAGCGGCTGTTGATCATATCCACGAAGGGGCGAATGAAGTTGCGCGGCCAATCGAGGGTGCGGATATCGGCCCCGCGTCCGAGTTCATGGACTGAGGTTGGCGGATCGGGATTGCCGCTCTGCGCGTAGAGGGCGACCTGTTCGGCGCGGGTGCGGAGCAATTCGGTGACGGCCAGCACGATGCCGCGTTCGTAAAGCCAATCCTCGGCGAAGAGCACGAGTTGGCGGATGCGCGGGTGGATGGCGGCAGGATCGTGGTATTCGGCCTCGATGCGGGGGGTTTTGAAGATCATGGGAGACTCCTGAGGGCTGCGGATCGTTCGTTGACCTGTTTTTGAGCCTTGGCCCTGGCGGCGGCGGTTTCGGCCTCGAGCATGCGGAAGACGGATTCATCGAGGGCATCGGAGACGGCGTCACGCTGCGCCTCTTCGCGTTCGTCGCGGTTGACTTCCTTGACGTTGAGGAAGAGCCACTTGACGAATTCGAGGCGTTGGCTGTAGGAGCGTGGCTGTCCGGTGATATCGGACTGGCGCGGCGGGACCATGGAGGACGCGCCGGGGATATTGTTCGCGAGGCCGAGGAGGAAGCTGGACAGCTCATTGTCATAGGCTTCGGGGTCGCGCATGACGGGGTCGTAGATGCGCCGGGCGGTTTCGACGGTGGAGGCGAGGGGGAAGGCAGAGAAGGCGAGTTCGGCGGCGCGGGTTCCGGTGGAGGTGTACATGTCGAAATCGTCGCGGTAGCCCATGGCGAGGTTGGCGGCATGAAAGAGCGGGCCGAGGGAGACGCGGTCCTGGGCGTAGTCATAGAAGTCGCGGTCGCCGCTCATGTAATCGCGCAGGAAGAGGTATTCGCCGATGTAGGGCTGGTCATAGACGCGGACCCATGATTCGACGTCGTCTTTGGAACCGATGAGCGGCACGCCTTGCGGGATCTGCAACCGTCCGCCTGTCTGCACTTCCCAGGGGAGACGCTCACCGTACATGGCGTCACGTCCGGCATCCCAGATTTCCGCGAACCCGGCAGCGATGCCCCACATGGTACCGGCGGCCATGAGCCGGGAGAGCCGTTTGCGGATTTCGGCGGCGTTTTCAGCGGAGGCGAGGTCGAAGTTGCGGCGGCTCATGGTTTCGTCGCGGAGCTGCCAGGCCTTTTCCATGGATTTCATTTTCTTGCGTTGCGCGACGGCGCGCGCGAGGGCGGGGACGTCTGCAGCCGGCCGTGTGAGCAGGCGCAGGTAGTGATAGATGTAATTCGGGAACGGCACGACGGAGCGTCCGGCGACGTTCGATATCGCCCGGAGAAAGCGGGGTTTGTCGTGATAGTCGAAGAGGAACTCGCCGATATTCTCGCGTGCGCGCGCGAAGGTCTGTTCGGGGATGTGATTCATGACATAGCTGACGAAGCCCTGTTTGCCGCCGTCGAAATGTTCCCAGCCGGGGAAGCCGTCTGATTTCTCGAAATTCGCGGCGGCGCGCTCGGCGTCGGTGCGCAGGTCGGCATACATGGAGCGCCGTTTCTGAAGGACTTCCACCTCGCTGAAGGGGATGAGCGCCTTGTCGATGAGACGGCTGGAGTCCTTGAGTTCACTGGACCAGGCGGAGTTGGCCATGAACTGATCCCAGTAGCGTCCGCCGAGCAATTCGCGCGGCACCTGGCCGCGAGCCTCGCGGGTGAGCGAAGCGGTCACGGCGCGGATATCATTGAGGGTCTGTGTGAAGGGCTTGCCGGCATACTCATGGGTCCAGACGAGGTCGAGGAAGTCGTCGTAGAAATCGGTAAGAGTGCGGTTGAGATAGAGGATCTCGCCGGAGAAGAAGTTGCGGACGGTGGTGGACGGCCGGGTGAGCAGGTTGGCGACGTAGTAATTGGTGGCGGCGCGGGCGAAGCTGTCGATGCCTTCACGAACGGCCTGGGCGGGTTTGTTGCCGATGGGGCGCTTGCCGTTGCGGACGTCGTCTATCATCTGTGCGATGAGCGGCGGCACCTGGCGTTCCTGCATGGAGCGGAGGATTTTCTGCTCGTCGTTGAGGTCTATTCCCCAGCGGCGGGCGATGCCGGGGTAGCGTTTCATCATACGCACGAACTGGGCTGGCGATTCGCGGAGGCGGGTGGCGTCGATGGCGGCCCAGCCGGGCAGGAGGCCGTCCGCCTCGATGGGGCGGCTGACGAGGCTGAGCACTTTGGCCTCGAGGTCGGCCTGGATCTGTTCGGCCATGAGTTCACCGCGTTTCATGGCCCAGGCGACACCGGTATTCTCAAGCTCGCGGCCGGAGGTGGCGTTGCGTCCTGATTTGAATTTGCGGGAGGAAGCTGTTTTCGGGCCGAGGGTGAGGGTTTCGCCGAGATTGGCGAACGCGCCGCCTGTTCCCTTGCGGACGGAGGGGTAGTAGGCAGCCTCGGGGATGCGGTTGGTGTTGATATCGTAATGGCGGCGCACGACTTCGGTGGAGAACGGGGTAAGCGTGCGTCCGAGCACGGTCTGGTAGAGAGTTTCCTCATTGGCGCGGAGGTCGCGGATGAGCTGCTCAACCTGCGGGTGGCGGCGTTTGAGGTCGATCAGGGTATCGCGGGTGTGCTGAGTGTTCAGTTGGCGGTAGAAGCGTGCGTTTTCCGCCCAGCGGGAGACGGCTTCGGGTTGATCCTCCGGGCCGGGGCGTTCGATGGTCTTGACGACGTATTCGCGTCCGCGATGGGTGACGATTTCGCCTTCAGCGAGTTTGTTGACGTCGATGGGCGCGGATTGGGTGTTGCGTGCGGGCGAGACAACGATTGCGCCTTCCTCAATCGGGAGGGTGATTTCGCGTCCGTTGTTCGGGTGGGTGAGCACTGCCTTGGTGACGCCGGCGGCGAATGGGCGTTCACCGTCGAAGATCCAGTCAACGCCTTCGTGGCGGATGCGGGATTTACCGGGCTCGACGCGGTCGAGACCGACGAGTTCGGGGCTGTCGTCGCCGTCAAAGCGGACGTATTCCTCGCCAGTATTGGGATCGCGTCGCGCGGGGATGCGTGCGTTGCGGCGGCGTTTTCCCTTTTCCCTGGGCTCGAGTTCGGAGAGGTGGACGGTGGCGGTGCGCGGCTCGGGGGTGAAGGCGGACTGATCGCGGTCGCCGAGGAAGATGCGTTCGCCGTTGTGCTGAACGAAGTCACCCTTGCGGAGGACGGGGATATTGTTGATTTCGGTGACGCCTTCGTGGATCGGGTTGGAGCTGATTTCGGGATCGCCGAGGATGTAGCGGACAGAGCGTCCGCCCACGCCGTCCGGCCAGACGGTGATGACGTCAACGGGGCCATCGGCGGTGTTCATGACGCGGACCTTGAAGGCGTCGGCCTCGGCCGCAGTGGCAAGGATGAAATTGCCGTTTTCATCCACGCCGCGGACGCCTTTGACGAGGTCGCGGAAGGCGACCTGATCCTCGATGGGCGCGCGCCAGAGGGAGCCGAAGCGGGCTTCGGTGTCTTTGTAGATGGCGCGGCGTCCGAGTTCGAGTTCTGCGAGGCGGAGGCGGATTTCGTTCGTGAGTAAGCGTGCGGTGGCCGGATCGAGCTCGGTGGAAAAGCGTTCGGTGGAACGTCCGATGTTGTATTTGGCCCAATCGAGGAAGGCTTTCGCGGCGGTCGGTTTTTCCACACCGAGGAACTCGCGGACGGATGATTGCATGGCGGCGCCGTCGGAGGTGGCGATGGCGCGGTCGAGGCTTTGCGTGAAGCGGTCGTAGGCGTCGATGACCTGCGGGTCGAACTGGCGGGCAAGTTCCTTCGTGCCTTCCATGACGCGGCCGGCGGGGATGCCGGAGTAGAGGGTAACGGGTTCGCCGACGGGGATATTCCCGCGCGCGGCCTGGTTGGCGACGATGCGGCTGAGGCGTTGGGTGCGTTCGTGGAACCGGGTGGCGTACTCGGCCTCGGGGAGATCGGCGGGCAGGGAGCGATGGACGGCGGTCTGGACGTCGAGCTTGCCCTGGGCGAGGGCGGCGGCATCGGATTCCGAATAGCCTTCGGTGGTGAGTGTGCGGACGAGGCCGGGCGAGTCCTGAGCTGTGAGCGGTGAGCCGTGAGCAACGTCAACGGCGGGGACGTCGAGGACGGTTTTGCCTTCGGCGTTGACTTTGAATCCGGTGGGTTTGACCAGACCAGCGCTCTCGGCCGCGGCCTGGTTCATGCGCCGGGATTCGCGTTTGAGCGAATGGGTGAAGCGGGCTTTGTCCACCTGGAAGAGGGAGCGTTCGAGCAGGGACGGCATCGCACCGCCGAACTCGAGCAGCATCGGGAGCGATGCGCCGAGGACGAGGTTTTCGGGACTGATATCGCCGGTGATGGCGGTCTGGACGCCGGCGCCTCCGGCACCCTGGGCGAGGATGCGGGCGAGCAGGGGCGCGCCCTTGACGGTTTCGCCGATGCCGCCGAGGGACAGTCCGAAGAGGGCGCCGTGGGAGCCGCGTGCGAGGGCTTCATCCCAGGGATCGCCGGAGATCAGAGAGGACGTGGCGTCGATGGAGCCGAGGGTGGCGGCATCGCGGGCGGCGCGGGTTCCGGCGCGTGCGAGGAACGGAGCTCCTGTGGCAGTCTGGAGCAGTTTTTTCGCACGGAGGAAGGCATTGACACCGGTAAACGGGCCGGTGATGCCGGCGAACTCGCCGATGCCGGCGGCGAAGGGATGTTCATCGGCGTAGAGGTCATAACCGGGCGGGGTGGCGAGGTTGAGAGTTGCGCCGCGGAGCATGCCGGGGAGGGCGGCGGGAAAATCGGATTCGCCGCGATTGCCGAAGCCGGAATAGGCTCCGAGCAGGCGTTGGGCCATGTTCTGAGCTGCGAAACCGACCAGACGTTGCCGGTCGCCGGGATCAATATGGCGGAGCAGGGATTGGGCGACGTCGGGCGGATAGTCGCCGGAGCGGACAAGGCGCATGGCGGCGGCGGAGGTGGCGAGTTCGCGGGTGTTATCGCGCATGATGGCGAACTCGGGGGCTTGAGCGGGGTCTCCGGGGCGTTCGGACGGGGCGGATGCGGGCGGCAACAGGAGGCGCGAGAGGCGGTCCTCCTCTTCCCCACCGGGGAAGGCGCGGGAGCGTTGCGGGAAGCTGAGGCGGAGCTCGTCTGCAACCTCACCGGGTTTGGCGGCCAGCCACTCGTATTTGCCCCATTGTCCGCTCATGCCTCTTCCTTTCCTCCACTCTGAAGGCGTTCGCGCTGTTTACTGGAGAGGCCGAGACCGGTGAGCACGGATTCGATCCAGGCTTGATCGCCGTAGGGGTTCCAGCGGGTGAGCGCCTGGACATAGCCGCGGAGCTCGTCGTCGCTGGCTCGTTTGCCTTTGGCGGGTGGAGCGGGCCTTGTGGCAGGATCGGGCGGGGTGAATTCGCGCGACGCGACTTCGACGGTGTCGGGTTGCCCGGTGGCAATGAGGGCGCGGTTGAGTTCGCGGAGGCGGTCGAGTTCTTCGCGCTGGAAGCGAAGCCGTGCGCGGTCATCGGCCATGGTCTGGTCGATATCGCCGCCCGCGGCGACGACGTCGGTATACGCCTTGCGGTCGGCGATGCGTTTCTCGAGGCGGTTGATATCGGTTTCGAGAGTGCCGGGGCTGGAGGTGTCGCCGATGTAGGATTTGACGAGATCCTGTTTTTGTTTGCGCGTGGTCTCGCGGGCGGTTTGCTCGTTTTTGGCGGTGTCGGCGTCGGTGCGCGCCTGGTCCTCGGCGGTTGCCTGTTTTGTCTTGATCCGGCCGGGCATGGATTCAGCGGATTGCGGCAGCTCGGTTGAATAGCCGAGTTCGGCATTGAGCTGGTTGAGTTCGGCGAGCAGCGAATTGACGGTTTCGGGCGGGAGTCCGGTATCCTGCACCTGGCGGAAGAGCTGGTCATAGCGATCCTGCTTGGCGCCGAGCATGGTTTCGCCGGCATCGGTGCGTTGCTCAGCAGCGGCGGCGCGGTTGAGTCCGGCCGCGGCGTGCTGTTCGGCGCGATCCATGAGGCGCCGGACGCGCGGGTCGGACGGGCCGGCTGTATCCGCGAAATCGCCGAGGCGGTTGATGGCGGCGATATCGCTCGGGGTCATGCCCTCGATGCCGCGGATGTCGTTGATGCGTCCGGTCATGTCGCGGCGGTTGACACGTTCGGTCTCGCGGGTTTCGAGATCGGCGTTGGATTGTTCACGTTCCGCCTTGCGCTGTTCCTGCTCGCGCTGATCGAGGAGGAATTGCAGGCGGAGGTTGGTGTTGAAGCGGATGGCCTCGCGCGCCGGCTGAAACAGAGCATCGTAGCGTCCGTTCATTGTGGGACACCTCCTCCCTGTCCGTTGGCGAGGCGGGTGAGCAGGCGCATGTTCCAGAGGTCGGCGCCGATGCCGAACGCCTGTCCGAGGGCGCCGACGAGGTCGGCTCGGCGCTGTTCCTTCTCCTGTTCGCGGAAGAGGCGTTCCTGATTGATCCGGTTTTCGCGATTCATGAGCAGCTCGGACTGCCGTCCTCGCGCCTGGTCAATGCCGGCGCGTTCGAGTTCATCGGCCTGAATGGCGGCGTCGGCGGATGCGGCGGCGGCACCACGATGGAGATCGGCGTAGCCCTCGATGGTTTTGAGCGGGTCTCCTCCGGCGAGGCGTTGCAGGCGGAGCACGGCATCGCGTTCCCCTCGTCCGGCCTGATTGCGGAAGAGGCGGAGGGCGTTGCCGGAGATCACGCCGGGGTTTGTTTCGCGGCCGTAGTCATCGGCGAGTTCGTCGAGACGTGGATCGCGGTAGAAGTTCATGACTGGCCTCCGGGCGTATCGAGGTCAATGACCTCAAGGGGAATGCGGGCGATCTGGCGTTCGTTGAGGCGAATGCGCAGGAACGGGTTGCCGTCGATGGTTTCGACGGGGATATCGTCGAGGGCGAACAGGTGCATGGTGCGGCTGCCGAGCTCGACGGAGTAGGTATCGATGTTGTAGCCGGCCGCGGTGGTGCGCCGTGGTCCCTGGGCGGTGGGGATGGCGATGTCGGCTTCTCCCCTTCCGCGGCGGATGACGAAGGCGTTGAATTTGCCACCGAAGGCGGAGCTGACGGGCGCGGTAACGACTTCGCCTTGTTTGAGGTTATCGGGCACGGAATCGAGTTGCTCGAACTCGGTGCGCGTATTGGTGCGTCGCGGTTTGAGCGGTCCGGCTGATGAGCGGGGTTGGTTCATGATCCACCACCTCCGGGGAAGGCCGTGAGCAGGGCGGCTTGGCCGGCGGCGAGTCCGCGAGCGGTGAACTCGATACCGTGAATGACGAAGGCTCCGTCCGGTTCGGAGCCGGAGAGCGAGAACTGGACGGCATCGCCGACGGAGCCGCGTGCGAGGGACGTGCGGACGTGGCTGGCGACAGCCGCGCTGAGGACGGTGCGGGTGGCGCGGGAGACGGGATGGCGGACGGAGATGGCGAGGGTGAGGGCATCCCAGGCGGTAATCTGGTCGAGGCGGTAGAGCGGCCGTGCGGTGAGCAGGGCGGCGAATTCCTGAAAGGGGATCATGCCGGTCCGGGCGAGCACGGCGGGCACGGTCTGGACGGCGGCGGACCAGTCATCGGAGTTGACGGACTCGTCGAGGGTGTAGAGGGTTCCGGCGCTGGTGGCGGAGTCGGCAAACCAGACGAGTTTTCCGAGGTCGCCGGGGCTGTTGTAGACGGCGGCTCCGGCGATGCGCCAGCCGATGGTGGCCTCTTTCCAGGTGCGCCATTGGGGCCAGGCGCGGGAGTCGCCGGTATCGTCGCGGAAGCTGTCGAACGAATCGCATTGCATGACGAGGGCGGATTCGCCGTAGGGGCCTGTTCCGGCGGGGGTGAACGTGCCGGACTTGTAGCCGAGAATGAGGAGGCGGTTGAGCGGGTCGTGGACGAGGACGGCTCGAGCGCGTCCATTGGCGGCGAGGGCGGCGATTTGGTCCTGGACGGGTTCGCCGAGATCGCGGAGCGAGAGGTCGGGCATGAGTGCCCAGACACGGGAGTCGGAGCTGACGAAGGCGATGCACTCGACGGCACCGTTTTCGATCACGAGTTGAGCGAGGGTGGCGGCGTGCTGTCCGGCGAGGCCGAGATTGGCGGCGCGGGGGCTGATGGATTCTTCGCGGGTCCAGAGCTGGCGGTGAGCGTCGAAGCGGAAGTAGACGAGCTGATTCTGTTTGAAGGCGGCGAGGCCGTCCCCGAAGGGGAAGCCGTTGAGGAAGCCTCCTCCCTGTCCGGCGTCCTCGATGACGTGCTCGGAATCGTAAGGCCATGAGTGGGCGTCTCCGGCGCGTGAGAACTGGATGCGTCGCGCGGCGGCGTCGTCATCTGGCGGGTCGAGGGGTTCGACGGCGCAGGACGGGGTTGATGCGAGTGCGGGTTTGCGCCGTGCGAGCTGCTGGAGCTCAGCGGTGGACAGGGCTGTCAGGGTGACGCGGAGGTCTTTGGCGTGGACGGTTGACAGATGGGTAGCGGATTCGAGGCCGGTGTCAACGGATGAATCGCAGGTATGCCAAAAGCCAGTGCTCTCATAGTGGAATGGAATCTGTTCTCCGACAGCGCCGTTTACAGTATCGGTGATTTGCGAGATGGCGCCGGTTTCCATGTCGGCTGCGTAGAGAGTGATGGACCAGGTATCGGTGTCGGTTTTTTCGCAGACGGCGGCAATAAACCACCAGTGTCCATTGAGCAGGCCGGTGCCGGTGAGCGGCAGCGTGGC
>Ga0209318_1001688_pt1 | contig 12839 bp, 14 predicted proteins | sample RifGroE1_FD_183999 | JGI IMG/M metagenome (GOLD analysis project Ga0209318, IMG submission 183999) | Groundwater microbial communities from Rifle, Colorado, USA - Groundwater E1 (SPAdes) (version 2) | ecosystem: Environmental > Aquatic > Deep subsurface > Groundwater | place: Rifle, Colorado...
AGGAGCCTATGACCGACAAGAAAAGGGGAGCCCCCCGGAAACCCGAGGGGATCAAAAAGATCGGGATCTGCATTCGCCTTGATCCGGAGCTTGTGCTCTGGCTCAAACGGCAGGGCGGTTCCAGATCTAAGCTGGTAAACATGCTTGTCAGATCTGCAATGATGATCGACAAGCGCAACAAAGAATTCGCGGGGGAAGCATGAGAGCAGTCAAAACGGATGAATTGATCAAGGCCCTCGACCATGGGAAGATTATCGCCAATCCCGAGTCGTGGAAGAATAACACTGCAGCCGTCACCGCAGTCTCCTCGCTTCTCACGCTCATCGTGGGAATGCTGGAGGTTTTTGGGATCTCGATCCCTATGGATGACGGCCTGAAGGTCGGTATGGCAACGGCCATGTGGTCGTGTGTCGGCGCGTTGAACGTGTTCGCTACGTTTGCCACCAGCGCCAAGGTCGGCATCACCAGTAGCATTGCCGCCAAAAGAGCGGCCAAGAAGGAGGTGAAGGATGCTTAAAGATTTTTGTGAGATTTTCTCAGGGTTTGTTTTCTGTCTGGTGATTGCGGTATTCATGGCATCGCTTTCCGGGTGTGCTGGCCGGGTCACTCCGGTCAGTCTGGAGGCCAAGGCCGATAACGGCTCAACGGCTATCATCAACCTAACCATCGCTGGGTCTTCTTTCGGGTTCAACTCGCCCCAGTCGGCAACCCCGAACCTGGGTGGGCTCGGCGGTTTGACCAGCATGATTCCTGGGCTTGACTCGATCCTGCCCGCTGCGAAACCAACAGTAACGCCACTGACACCTGTTCCCGAGGTAAAACCGCCAGCTGCTGTGGTTCCGCCTGCGGCTGCTCCTCCCACCGACCTTGACGGCGAGGATACACCGAAGCCGCTGCCCGGTCAGGGAACGGTCACGGAGGTCGAGTAATGAGGCGGGAACTGAGAGTCATTATAACTGTTCTATTATGGGGAGTTGCTGGTTTTTTGCTTAGCCTTCTCATTAGAATTGGGACTGCGAACTCAATAGAGATCCCGCAGAGCCTTGGGCAATGCACCGCCCTGTGCTCTGAGCTCTTCCCAGGCACCCCCACGGCTCCACCTACCACACCACCTGTGGTTACCCCGGTTTCGCCGCCTGTGGTTCCGCCAGTGGTAAGTGTCCTGCCGTTCCCTCACGCGATTGAGTATGAACGGTCTACTGATCAAGGTGGGGGCCTGCCTGGTATTCTCTTCCGGACGCTGCCGGTTGGATCTGTGACTGCAGTCTCGGTGAATGGCGAATGGGCGCGAGTGGGTACTCCTTACAAGGGTTCCCCGGTGTTCATCCTCAGTAAGCCGGATGCACAGTACGCAAGGCCGCTGGTCTTTGTGGTTAAGATGTCGGATGGGAAAACCTATTCGGCAGTGAGCGGATCTTCGGCCAGCCCTGGAGGTGGAACGTCGGAGGCTGGGTACAATTCGCGTGACACGTACACAGCTTACGGGGTCCGTAATGGCGGCAGGAAGGCGTGGCGTGTACCGAGGAAAGGACCGTCGTTTGGTCCATCTGTGCTTGTCGTATTTGAAGATGGGCACAAGGTTCTGGTGAAGGACACCTCGCACAACTACCGGGAGAAGGATGGGTTTGTGTTCAAGCCAGGACTTGGCCCGAATGGCGTAGGTGAGCACGATACAGGCACGGCGCATGGTGGTGTGTACCTTCATGCCCCGTATGGCAACAAGAGCAATAGGGCTACTTTCCACTACAACCAGAACTGAGAAACGTTGAGGTGGGGAGGGGGAGGCCCAGGCCTGGAGTGAAGCTACGGCATCTCTGTGCTTGGGCCTTTTTTATAGGAGAAAACATGAAGGCAGATAATCCAAATGATTTTATCACCGCACTGCAGAATGATTATAATAGGCTTATCAAGCGGTATCATGATCCGGGCTGGGTTTTTTATAAAAAGCCCAGTGTGGCGAAAGCCCTACGGGACGATCTCCGTGCAATCATTCACTTGAGGAAGCAAAATGGGTAGTGTCAAGTTTATTGGCTTTCGTGGAATTGGGCTGTTATCGAAGGCGATCCGCTTCGTGACGCGTAGCCCATTCTACAGCCATATCGCGTATCTCGATAAGTACGGTCGCATTATTGAGTGTTGGCCGACACCTAACAATAAAATGCAGGCATGGACGTTTTCCAAGATGGAATACCACCATACTGGAACCCCATATGAAGTTTGGGAGATGGAGGTCCCCCCGGAGGTAGAGAAGTATTGTGACTGGACGATGTATCGGTTCGCGTCCATGAAAATAAAATACGATTGGACCGGTGCGATTGGGTTTGCCTTGAAGCTCGTCAAGGACAATCGGAATCGGTTGTTTTGCAGCGAAGGGTGCATCACACCGCTCATTCAATACCTCAATTGGAAGACGATCACTGCGGAGCATGTGAGCCCACAGAATTTCATTAATATTATTGAGGCGTATGGGGCCAAAGTGATTGAGCGCGGGGAGGTGGGGAGGTGATTACGCAGGAACGGCTTAAAGAGGTGTTGGATTATAACCCCGAGACTGGGCTATTCTTATGGAAAGAGATGCTTGGCTCAAAGGGGGTTATTGGCGACGAGGCAGGATGCCCCGACAAGGATGGCTATATCCGAATCGGGGTCGATGGCAGGCCTTATAAGGCCCACCGCCTGGCTATCCTTTACACAGACGGCTATTTACCAGAAAATACTGTTGATCATGTGGACCGAATTCCGTGGCACAACTGGAGATTGAATCTGCGGGAGGCCTCATACCAGTGCCAAAACAGGAATTGTGGCATGAGAACAGACAACACATCTGGGATAAAGGGTGTTTGTTGGAGTAAAAGGGACGGCAAGTGGAGCGCGGAGATTATGGTTGATGGGAAGCACAAAGGGTTGGGTAATTATGATTCTCTATTGGATGCCGCTTTTGCCCGTTATGCCGCTGAACAGTGTCTTGGTTTTCAGGACTGCGATTTGAACTCAAGTGCAAAGCAGTTTATCGATGCACACGGAGGAAGATAATGGAACTGTGCTTAGACTTAGGGATTCGCAATACCGGCTGGTCGGTCTTCAGGGACGGCTACCTGATCGACTTTGGGGTCTGGAAAACCGTCCCGGTAAAAGAGGTTGCCGGACAGATCTCGATCCAGGCCGCGAAGGATGCGCTCGTCATCGCCTGTGGGCTGAAGATGGCCTTCTATAATTATCCGGAGATCAACCGGGTAATGGCAGAACTTCCTGGCGGTTCCAGGTCGGCAAAGGCTGCGGCCCTTATGAAGATGGCGACCGGCCTGGCTATCGGTGCCTGCGTCATGAAGGATATCATCATCGACTGGATATCCCCTCGCAGCGTCAAGCAATACTCGACCGGGAATCCACAGGCGACCAAGAAGGAAATTATAGCATGGGTTATGGAAAGATATCGAGATTGGGCTCCGAAACCGTTCCCCAAAGCAGCTGGGAAAATGGAACATATCGCCGACAGTATCGCGGCATATCATGCCTATAAAAGGCTGCACGGGGAGAGTCACATTGGCGAAGCGAAAGATGCGACCATCGGATCTGTACCGGGAAGAAGTGGAAGAAGCAGCGCCGGTAAAAAAGCGATACGTCTCGGACGAATTCTCCCTGCACTCATTCGTGATCAAGCACCGCGTCATCCCAGGATTATGGGGTACAAAGTGGTGTCCGGACTGGATCAAGGTACGTGGTTTTACCTGAAGGAGGCAGGCGGATGAATGTCTCGCCGCGCTTCAGGAAGAAGCGGATCGCACCGGATCTGAATACGAATACAAACTGTTTACGAGGTGATTATGAAAATCATTACGACTTATTGTCAGTGTGATCTGTGTTTGGCCATCAGAAAAATACAGGAAAAGGAAGCCTCAATGCAGCGGCTTCCGCTGGCCACCGATAAGGATTCCACCGGCGCGGTAGTAAGCAAGGAGGAGTTGATCGAGGCTCTTGCCCCCCTGGCCGTAGTTGTTTCCAGGGAAGCTAGCCCAGATGTTCCTACATCGCCACAGGGCCTCCTCAATGAACCCCTGTAAAATATAGGGCATAGCGCCCTTCTGGTCAGCCAACTTCAAGGCCATGATATCCTGGGTTGTCGGTGAAAAATCTGACAACCCAGTGGCATTTACCAGATCCAACCATGTGTCGTAAAGGAATTGATACCGGCCTGCAGCCGAAGAGGTGATACGCGCAGAGAACTGCATGTATTTGCGAGGATGCTTGCTGTAGTCATAGAAGAGGTACGGGCGTGCTGCCGTTGAAGAGCACAGCACGTTGTATCCATTATCTGAAACATCCAGCAGGGCGTAACCACATTCAGCATAGGCTATCATTTCAAGCCACGCCTTTTGGTTCCTCGTCATTTCTTAAGTCCCATATTCTGTAGCATGAGGATCAGGTCGTTATGCCGACGTTCGCCGCTCTCGTCATTCTGCCTGATCATGTCTTTGAGGTTGGCAATTTCCGCCTTGACGATCAGTGCCTCCGTCGCGGCCAGCTGCGCTTCCAGGCCGTGCTGTAGATCGCTGTACTCCCTGGTCACCAGCTTGGCAGTATCCAGCTTGTGGACCTTCATTTCCAGCCGCCCCATCCATAAAAATCCCAAAGCAACGGTGACGAACATTCCCCACAAGTCCTTAAATAGATCCCACATATTTCCCTTTTATATCGGTGCTTATTTATCCCAGGATATCAGCTTACTCGCTGATGGTCATTGTATAGTCACACTCCCAGCCCCGCCAAGCCTCGCGCCTTGCGGGCCGCTGAGGGATGCTGCTGCCGCAGCCGAAAACATCTGCCCCTCAAACCTATCCTTAGCAGGAATATCAACAACACTTTCGGGCGTTGTTGGATTAACAGGAGGCCACGGTCTTCCGGCCCCCTGATCGTCCCACCAAGACGGTGCTGATGCCAGGTACATACTATCGGGAAGGGCGGTATCATCACTTCCGTTATAAATTATCGAGTCGTTGTAGTAATCATAATTTGCATGCCGAAGAACAGTGGAATATGGAGAAGGAGCGGTGTTGTCACTGGTGCGGAACATATAGATGTGATTATTTCCCTCCCCAGTTGAACAGTTTGAGGACGGGTTGCACTCATATATATTGGAACGGCCATCCTTGCCTAAAATATTCCCTACAACCGACAGATAATAACCAAGGTCAGATTGTATGGCAGCGACTGAATGGATGTCTTGATAGATATGATCTGGTTGAGCAATAGTGAACTCATGATCTGAATCAATGTAATTTCTAAACAGAACGAAATGTGACGATGATCCATGGATAGCATCCATATTGAATTTATTGAACCAGTTGCCCTCAATAAGTTCATGATGCGAGTGAGCGGCATGGCTCCCGATATCCTGCCCCTGCCAGTACGGGTCTCCCTCATTGACCCACGACCCGTCAAAATAATTGTATGATATTACATTTCCACCACCCGTTGATTCGATCTGCATACTCTTATTGGTGTAGAGTGATACGTTGTTTGTCACTAGACACCGGGCAGAACCGGCCCCAAGAACATAGTGGTAATTTAATGCGCCAGAGGTGTAGACGAATCCATGGTGGACGTAGTTCTCCTGTATAACGCTTCGGTAGCACCGTATGAAATTTATCATGCGTCCGAAACCGGTATCCACTTCGACACCTTTTACCCAGGAGTATTTCATATGGGTAAACCTGATCATGGATGCCTGTAATCCGGGATTTTGAGTCCGTGTCAGTGTAAAATTTTCAAGCCCAACGCTCTCTTTGTAAACGTCCGTGGAATCCTTACCGACAAAGGCATTCTGAGTTGTCGGCATATCTACATACAACGGAGTGTCAATAATAAGCGTATTCCCTGAACGCGAAACCACTTCAACCGTCTGCACGTAATTGACCGCCCCGCCGTCGATGTCGTTGACAAGGGCATTCCAGGTACTGTCTGCCTGCACCACCCAGTCCAGTCCAGCATTGCTCATGGCAACAACGATAATGTCGCCAGCATTGAAGGATGTATAATCTCCGTCACCTGAGTCTATGGTAAGTTCAGTATCCCCCTTCAATCCCGACACCGACAGCGGAACCTGCACACACCACTTATCGTTCCACGCACACGCCCCGTCTAACCCAGCTATGATAATATCAATTCCGGTCCCGGTGTATTTTAGTGTGGTTATATCCATACCGTTGCCCCGCAAGGTTACACCTTCGGGGATTGTCATAGATGTCGTGAGGGTATATTCGCCGTTTCCGAATTGCACCACATCACCAGCCGTGGCCGCGCCCAGTGCTGAGGCGATCGCCCCCGAATCACTCGTTGCATCATCGGCTACAGCTCCGTAACTCTCAACTGAGATTGTTGTTTTGCCACTCGCGGGCCTCTCAGGGATACCTCCAGGAATACCAGGATCAAAGGTGATGTCCAGGTCTGCCGGTAGGGAGTAGACCGCGAGTGCATTAGCAGGAAATGCGATAAGGAGCAAAAACAACAGCGCCCTAAATTTAATGAACATACGCCCCTCCTGATGATCCTGCTGATTGAGTATCAAACATGGACGTGCCAAGCAGCAGTAGGCCCGCACTCAGCGTTTTGGCGTCATCGTCGGTGAACGTAGCCGCGTTGTCAGATGATATCGTATATTTAATACCCATAGGAACCAGCGCTTTGTCGGCTGCTACATTGGGTATGCTGGCATACATAACCCGGAAATAATTACTCGCATCATCGGCGGCAGAATTGTCCAGCGTGACCCGCAGCGCTGTTGACGGTGCAACGACCGTTTCTGAAAAATAGAACATATACGTTACACCTAACCCGACCATCGACGCTGGGATGCTATTTATGGACGTATAGGTTGAGCCTCCCACCCGTAGGGTGGCTGTCAAATTGCCTGTAGGTGTCCCGGTTTTATTTATGTAAAAATATGCTCCCCTTATTTTTACCTTTGCATTTGCCGGAGTGGTTGCTGCAAAACCAATATGGGGTTTCGCGCCGCCGCTGCCGTACAAAGACCCTGCACCCTCATTGATCAGCAGAGGCCCTGTGATTGTGCCATCCGAGTAGCCAACACTTGCGCCGTGCTGTGAGGCGGTAACGGTCCAGGCGCTGCCATCTGTAGTTGTGGCGTAGTTCACGCCAAAACCGGGACCATTTCCTATTGAGGGGTATGAACCATAGAACCGCCGAACAGTCACATAATTTCCTGCCCCTGCATCGGGGCATTTAATCACAACCCAGTATTGAGAGCCAGCGGTTGTCACATATGTAAAACCGGTAGCCTCTACCACAGTGTTCGCGGCGGGTGGAGTCGTGGTTATTGTCGTTGAACTGGAAACAGAGGTGTTTGGCTTACCGTCTGTAGCCGACGAGTATACATGAACCTCAATATCCCCTGCGCCTATCGTGCCAGCAACGGCGGAAACCACAAACCTGATACTGTTTATGGTTTTGTTTTCGGTCGGGATAAACGAAAACGCTGAAAATGTAGTTGTCGAGTTCAGCGCTGTGGTAGGCGGGAAACCCTGAAGGGTAAGCCCAATCGGGATAGCATTTACTCCTATGTTCTCAGCAGAAAAACAAGGGGCAGTGAACAACAACAATAGCAGTGCAATAAGTAATTTTTTCATATCAGTCCCTCGTTCCGTCGAGATAGAGGTTCACAATTCCAGTACAGTCATTCGAGTCAACATTGAACCGGATCATATCCCCAGCGGTTACGGCGATATTTAGGCCAGTTATCTGGCCCTTAACCGCTGCGCTGAGTGTCGGCTTACCGCCTCCTGTAATCGCATCTGCGACCGTAGCGGGAAAGTTCGCGTAGGTGTCTTTCCAGATGTCAATCACCGCTGAGCAGGAGGCCGTCGAGGTTATGGTCATCGTCGTAATATGGGCCGCGAAGGGTACTCGCTTGTCGCCCTTGACACCGTCTGGGATATCCGAGCCGCCACCATCCATCGAGAGGGAGGCGATTGTGTGTGTTGTTCCTGTTCCGGCAGCAATCAACTCAACCACCCTGTCAGCACTCAGCAGCTTATCTGTGTCCCCATTTCCCGCAGTATCGTCTATCAGCCCAGCAACTGAGGAAGTCCAGCCGTAAGTCCCCACCCCGGTAGCCTGGATGATCTGGTTGTCTGCTGTTGGTAAGGAGGTGAGACCGGAGCTTATCGACTCAATCTTATCCCTTATGGCATTCTTGGTTGCTGCATCGGTGTTGGCGTTCCAAGTGGTCGCGTCGTATGCAGTGTCGCTGACAACCGGCAAAGTTTGATCACCGGTATTTATTCCGCTGGTATTACCGATAACTGTTTTTTCGGCATCTGTGACATAATTGTCATCGGCCCCCAGAGCTACGGCAAAGGTGGCTGGATCAACAAAACCCATCTGGCCATTCTCATCCATATTCATCAGGCGGGTGGTTCCAGCGCCAGGGGCTGCAGCCAAAGGTAATCTCCATGAGCGATTTGCTACTGCATTTCCAGCCTGCAGGGCAGTCCAAAAACCACCGGGGCCGTAGAGCTTAATAAGGTCACCACCATCACTCGTACCGTCAAGGCATGGACCTACTGTACAGGAGCCAGCCAAGGTTGAAGCTGTAGAAGGAACACCAAGGCTTGTCCTTGCATCAGCAGCTGTGGCCGCGTTGGTCCCACCATAGGCAATATCGATGTACCCGTTATTATCCACATCAGTGTCCACATCAGCTGCAAATGACAACCCAGGGAAGGCGATAATCATCAAAAATATCAATAGCTTCTTCATAATCTCCTCAAAATGTTAAAGGGTCATCGTTTATTGTCATTCGATCATCGTTTAGGTATAGATAATCTGTGGTTGAAGTTTCTGGTTCAGCGGCAAATTTAAGCACGCTCAATATCTCCACATCACTCGCGGACTTATTCCACAGTTGGGTCTGCAAGAATCCTATAGGCACTGTGAGTCCGTACCCGAATCGAAGGTGTGTCAAGGGGTTCATGCTGCCATCGTAAGCCGTCAGGGCACCCCAGACAGGAACAGCATCTATCGGCACCATCGCTGAGGTGCAGCGGCGATATTCTACCCGGAAATGAGTTCTTGCTGCGTTGGTGCGGACTACTCGGAGGTGGATTTCTCCACGCGGCCAGGCAAGCGTCAGGGTAGGATTCCCCACAGAACCGTCATAACTGCCGACTATCCGTTTTGTACCTCCGACATCCTGTGCATATAGGCCACCGGATGCGGAATTATTAGCTGAGATAATCGGAACCGCCAATCCGGTAGGCAACTCCCCACTCCCCACACCCATCCAGCACAATGCAGCAGCTGTAAACGCACCCCCGCTCAGGGCAGCGGTCATAGCTGCGTTCAGCGGTATCGCCCCGCCTCCTCCGCCACTGGTGGCTGCTGTGGAGGTTACTAAGGTGCCTGGAGGGGCATAAAGCATTGGGTATGCTGACTGCATCACACTGGGGAATTTTACATAAAATGTATCCCCTAATTGCCCGGACGAATCGTAGAAAGTGCAAGTACCGGATACATCCCGTGTGGCTGTGATAAATATTCTCTGTTGTACACCCGCCACAAGATTTATTGCAACATTCTCACCGATAGTTGTGGATGTCCGCACAGTGATCTGAGAGTTTACTATAGGCAAAACCTCCATAGCAAAGCCAACAGTGCCTGGAGAACAACTGAATGTTTTTGTAATCAGTCGGTTAATTGTAGAAATGGTAGTAATTTTATACCAACCATTTGCATCAGGCGCAGACACTGCGCTACCTGCCAAAATAGTCCATGTGCGGATGTCTTCAGACCCAGCAGCCAACAGGTTGCTATACGCAGGCTGACATATCACCCCCCGCCCAGGATGATTGACAGGCCACTGGACCATGTTGCCTGAAGCGTCGGGCTGGAGGCCTGCTACTGAGGTCTGGATTTGGGGGCCTCGTGCTGAAACGATAGGATTACGAGCATTCCAAAGAGAAATCAATCCTGGAAACGATATTCCACCAGGCCCGCCAAGGGGGGATCTGGATCTAGAGAATGGAGATCCACTGGGGCTCTTCATTACCCGATCTCCACAATTCTCATACCAACAGCGTTTGTGGTGATCCCCTTCACGCACCCAATACTACACGGCCCATAAAAAGTAATAATGGTATTAGTTGCTGAGAATACCAGATTACCACCGTCCTGGGTCGCTGGGGTATTCAGATTGCCGTCGATACCAACCAGCATCACCGGTATTGTGTTAGCGGCAAGGTCACCGTCAATCTGTAGGGTTTTTGGGAAAACGCCCTTGTCGAACGTCCTGGTTATTGTTTTTGCACCAACACTTTTTGCCATTACTGTACGCTCTGACATAATTTCTCCTTATAAAATACGTTTATAGATATTATAATTCATTTTGATACATCGGTCAACGTCCAGTTGCCTTATTGTACTTGGCGTTGAACTCCACTTGGAGCTTGGCAATTCTTTTATCAATGACATCGGTGTTTTGTCTTTTTTCCACCAATGCCTTCTTCTGTTTTGTCAAAACCCGCAATGAAGACTCCAGCTGTTTGTATGGACCAAGGAGCTTATAGAGCGGGTCTTTGATCATGGCCCGGCGCTCACCCGACGTAGCGACCTTCAGCTCCTGTTCGAAGATCTCAAGATCCTCGCGGTTTTCATAGAAGATTCCAATATTAACGCTGTCCGACATAGATCCGTAGACCTTCCTAACCAGCGGTATATTCCTGGGGGTAATCTCCCCTGTGACTGCATTGATCGGCAGACTCAAGGTGTCGGAGATGAATTTGCCAGCACCACCGCCATAGGTGCCTATCAACATCTCGATAGTTTCCGGGGAAATATCAATCAGCCCAGACTTGAACTGGCTCCCGCCTGTCACATCGTTCAACCACTGCATCGTCTCTTTGACTGTCGGGTTGACATTCTTCCAATGCCGCCAGCTGTCGGCCTTATAGCCGAACGGGTTCTCTTTCGGCATCAGGGGGCCACCATGCCAGGCCTTATTCTCTGCTACCTGCGCGAGTGGATCACCGATTGTCGGCGTGACCATCTGCAGTGCGGAAGACGCGGCCAATGGATTGAAGGAATTCATCAGGGCTGTGATGACTCGCACCGATCCCTCACCCCAGCGCCCGGTCTTCATGGCGCTTGCGGCCTCATCGCCCAGCGTGTAGAAGGTGTTCCAGAAATAGGCCATCGGGATCTTGAAGTGCTTCCCGTTACCACCTGGCTGCATGATCACGATATTCCGCTGGAAGAGATCCGGCTGTTCCCGTTTCATCTTCTCGTAGAATTCCTCGCCATCTTCATCCTCGCCGCCCATCCAGCCGCCCAGGAAGTTCATCATAATGCCGAAGCCGACGATACTGGCTGCAACACCCTGTACCTTATGGGAAGTCAGAAGGGCCTGCCCGCCGCGCACCGTACCTTGAATGGCCGCGTTGGCGAAAATAAACAGGCTGTTGATTGCCGGGCCTGCGGTTCCGTGCTTGGTGAAGTCGACAGTCAGGTTCGATACGGTCTGTGCTGCGATCCGTTTATCGATCCCGCGATCCACCATAGCCTTATAGGTTGCGACACGGACACCATTCTCGATTGCCATGTTCAGGTCATTGACATATTTCCCAATGGCTTCCAGTTTATGGCGGGTCCAGTGCTGACCTTGAGCCGTCTCAAAGTCCATCTTTAATTCCTTGGACAGCTCTTTTACGTCCTCATAGTTGGTCATCCAACCCATGAGCCCACCGGTCATCCTGGCTTCCTTATAGGCCGCACCATAGACCCCAGATGGTTTACCGCGTTCTTCCAGCCAGATTCCACGGATTGCCTTACCGACATTCTTAAGGACCGTGGTCTGCAGGCCCTTGGCCTCTGTGGCCGTCATGTTGATCATGGCGGTCTGGAGATCGCGGGCGAAGTTGGGCAGCATAAATTCCGGGGTCCAGCTGGTGTATAGCCTAGCCAGGACGCGGTTGACTGAACCGAGAGCCTGGTAGACCGGACCCATCTGGGTAACCTGCCGGTTGATCGCCTCCATGAACCGAACCATGGTTGGGCTGTTCTTGTTGATCTGGACTACATATTTTTTCCCATCCACCTTGACGTAGGTCTGGGTCTTGTCATCCAGGCGTTGATCTGGGTAAAAACGGATATTGCCCTCATTGTCCTCGTATGGTGCTTTTTTGAGCGGAACGATAGCCCACATGTCTTCATTCGGATTTGCCCTGATCATGTCGTACAGTGCCCTTCCTGCGATTAATTTCTGCTCTCTCGCAACAGAGGCCTGCCAGCGATCCACGACGTTGGCGAAGATGTCGACAACCTTACGGGTCGAACCGGCTGCTGTTTTGAACGGACGACTGATCGGCCCGAGTCCTTTTCTACCCTGCGCCAGGCCAGCATTATCCTGGTCCTCACGCATCAAGGGAACGTAATACTGGTACATTTGCTTCAGGTTGATATACTCTTCCGGATCGAATTCCCCGGCCCGGAACATCCGGTCGAGTGCTTCGTCGGACCAACCACGGATCTCTGCCGTCGCGTCGAAGGCTGCAGCGTTGCCATTGTACTCCCGAATGATGGCTGCAGCCTCACTATCTGTCATGCCCGAGAGCATCCCCTTCTCTGCTTCCCATTGATCTATCAGGCGTTTACGCTCGGCAAGGTCCTCCCACCGCTTGTCGATTTTGGCCTGAAACCAATCCGGGGTTCCTTTCGAAACCTCTGCCGGTGTGAATATGCGGGCATCGAGATCGCGCTGCATCTGTTCAATTGCTGCAGTCCAAATCGGAATTTCTCCGATCATCTGGTCCATCATAGCCACATTCTGG
>Ga0209318_1001690_pt1 | contig 12830 bp, 18 predicted proteins | sample RifGroE1_FD_183999 | JGI IMG/M metagenome (GOLD analysis project Ga0209318, IMG submission 183999) | Groundwater microbial communities from Rifle, Colorado, USA - Groundwater E1 (SPAdes) (version 2) | ecosystem: Environmental > Aquatic > Deep subsurface > Groundwater | place: Rifle, Colorado...
ATCGCATATCTCTGATTTACAGTTTCCATACTCGCCTAAATCAGTATTTGATGTTTTTATATTTTCAGCATGAGAACTAAATACATTTCCACATTTGTTACACAATTTTCCTACTACAATTTGTTCAGTTCTTGTAATTTCCATACTTTTAGTAATAATCATATTATTCTTCACTCTCTTTTCTCTTTATTTAGTTTGTCCCCTTAATGACTTATACGAATTGGATTTATAAATTAAGGGTGTCTTGGAAAGTTTTATAAAAATATATTTATGTATTAATTAGTGAAATGCTCCTTCTTCCATTCTGTGAGAATAAATTATATTTCCTCTGTCATCATCTTCAATAAATTTAATCCCTCGCCTATGTCTGCTTGCTTCCAATTCTTTGGTAATCCTAATTTTGTCCTTATTATTTTTATAAGGAATTGCACACCAAATATCGTTAATAAAGGTTTCTTTCACTGGTCTTCTAATCATAAATTTAACACACTCCTTTTATAATATTTATTTTTTATTTATAAACTATGTGGATTCATTGAATTTGTTACAGAATATTAGGCAATTTAATGGTTATTAATTTAAATACCTTGCTTAATCCTTAATTATTTCAACATATGCTTGTGTTACTCCAAAATCTTTAATCTTATTTTTTGACCAAATATTATCACCTACAAATAAATCAATCCTTTGATTTTTTATTAAACCTCCTTTATCTAAAGCAGTATAGATATTATCATATTTCTTATATTTATCCTCTTTGAATGTAAGCCTTACTTTACTACCAAGTGGTATGATATGAGGATCTACTGAAATTACCCTAGCAGAATCAATTGTGTGACCTCTTAAATCAAATCCAGATGAAGTAATTCCATATCCTTTTGAACTTCTTGATTTTTGGCAACTATTAACTGATAAATCATAAGCAGTTACAGTAAACTCCATTGGTTCTGGTTTTTCATCAGTTTTAACCACTATGTATTGCTTTCTTAGTTCTTTTAGGACATTAGCATCGCTTCCTATATAATTATTGATATGGTTTGATCCCATACTATTTATGAGAATAAACGCACTAAGTATGATACTAAATTTTCTCATTTTGCACTTTCTCTTTTCTGTCAAACTTTATTTTATGTATTTAACTCCCTAAAAATAAGGGAGTTATCCCCTAGTTATAAATGTTGTTTGATAAGTGTTTTAACCACATTTAGAGCATCTTTACATACTTCTTTACTTTTGTCATTCATATTTACATTATTCATTTTAATTCCCTCCCTCCCTAACAATGCAATCATATTATCAATCAAAATACCGATATCGTTGGCATTATTGATATCAATAATTTCAAGCCCCTTAGATTCAATTATTTCAATCTCATCATCTTTAACCAATTGATCTATTGAAATACCCAAGTATCCGCAAAGTTTTATGATGTTATTCATATCAGTCACTTTAATTTCTGATTTCTTGGAAAGTTCATTAATCCAATCTCCTGAAACATCTGCTGCTCTTCCAAAATCTTGGAAATTTTTATGATTTAATCTCTCCTTATAAGAACAAATTTTTTCTCCTACATTCAATATTTTTCATTCCTTTCTATTGCCATTTATTATCAACATACTGACTTCCTTCAATTTTCCTAGTCAATTTACTAAATACTGCCACACTAGATTTAGTAGTAAATATTAAAACATCTAAATCAATCCATGCGTCTCTGTCATTTTCAACCTTATTTAATACCCATTCTTCTGGTGATTCAACAATATCAGGTAAATACTCAATACCCTTATTAATCTTCTTTAATAATCTAAAATAAGTTTTCTTTAACAATAACTCTAAAACACTTTCACTTTCTATCTCAATTAATTCCATCAAAAGAAACAATTGAACATGAATACAATACAAATCCTTAGATGCGTAACCAAATTTATTCATTTCATTTTTGAAAGAGAGAAGCAAATTGTACTTGTTCCACATTTCTGATAAAGTATTTTGCATAATAATTACCTCTCTGTATCTAAGTAAGTTCCGATTAATTGTTTTACTTTAAAAAGGTATTTCTCTCCATCTGCTCCAAATTCAAATCTCTCATTAATTTTAATATAGTCGTCTTTAGTCAAATTACCTTTTTCTGCTTTTAAATTTTTAGCGAATTCAATAATTGCACTGAAATATAAATTGCTTACACTAATATATTGATTTTCTAACCATTTTTGGAAACGTTGTATTCTACTGGCAAAGAATTGATAATCAACCTTACTGTGTTTATTCTTTCCTGGAATTCTAAACACATATTCAGTTTTATTAATTATTCTTCCCCTATCAGTTGTTTCATATATTCCATCATCATTAGGTTTTGTCTTCAATCCATTATTAGCAACATAAAAATCTTGATCAATAACTTTTTTGATTAGGTCTAGAGTATAATCATCAACCTTAATCCATCTTTTTTCACCCACGTTATTTTTAGTTAAATATATTCTCTTCTTCTCCCATTTAATATCTTCTTCCTTTAGATTGACTAATTCCTCAAGAGTATTGCCTTTTTCAGTTCGACCTCTAACCCCTAGACTTAGCAGCTCAAGAATTAATCTATCTTGATAATTTCTTAATTGAGATTGAAATTCTCTAGATTCAGATAAAGAAATATATGAATTTTCTTTTGCTTGTGCATTAATATATTCCTTATAATTGGAAGTAAGAATGATAGCAAAACGATTTTCATTGTGCTTAACTAAATTCTTAGGGGAGATACAAAAATCAACATAAGTTTTTAACGGAGATAAGACAGATTGAAAAGCAAAAGTATTTTTGTTCTTATATTGAACAATCAACAACTCGTCTCTTTCCTCTGTATTAAAATTGTAAATTGGTTTACCTAATTTTACTTCGAAATCATCTGCTAATTGCAAAATATAACGATAATAGCTTCTAGTCGATTTCATTTGCTTTTCTAAAAATTCTTCCTTAACTTCTGGATCTACTTCAAATACTAATTTTTCTTCAGTTTGTGATTCTTTGTTAGTAATCTCAATTTTAGTCATATCAAAGTGCCTCCATTAAATTAATTTTTGAAAGAATTTATATAGATTGTTTCGTGTTGATTTTTTCATATCTGAATCTTTACTTAGTTTAATATCATCCCAAAATGGATTTTCTATACTAAAATCAATTTTATCTAAAATTTCCTCAAGTATATCTTCCCACTTTTTAACTCCATATAGTTTTTCAGATAATGCAATATATCCTGCAAACATATTCTTATGATTGATATAACTTACCCTCTGAGTGGCTTCAGGATTCTCCATGAATGCTTCAACGTTCAATCCAATGATATAATCCATTACGTTAGCAATATGTTTTGCAATGGGTTTAATTTGAAGTTTGTTGGCTAGTCTATCACTGTAACATTCTTCAATTGCTATTGCCAATGTTGATTTTTTTGCCATGCCGAAATGTTCAAGTTCAAAATGTCCAATTTCTTTGTCATTGTCCTTTATTTGATCTGCAAATTCAGAAGTATCAATATCTTTAATTGCATCCACGACTACATTACCAAGACTAGCAGTATCCATATTTTTAATATGCTCTTGTTTCATTTTTTGTTGCTTATTGATTTCTACCATATACTTTTGTGCTCTAATTTCGCTATAGTTTGTTACAACTAATAACCAGTTGAATTGTAGATCAGGGTTAACTGCGAAAGCCAAGCTGTTTCCGACCTTCCGGTGCATACCGTCAACAAGATTTTTAGTTCCTGAAATAATAGACAAATCCCCTGATTTTTCATCATAATGTATCTCGTCTTCACCATCTTTAAGAATATTTACTACTATGGTAGTTGGAAATTGATCTCCTGAAAGAACACCATCTCTAATTTCTTTTGCATTTGTTTTGTTTAAGTGTATTCGCTTCATTCCATATACATCAATAAGTGGGTCACGTTGCGTCTTAAAATTATAGATGAATTCATTTCCAGCGTCTAATTCAGCGAATTGTTTTCCAGATATATATCCAGAATAAAATCCATGAGCAATTTTATTCATTTTAGGAAAAACAACAACTTCGTCTTTTTTGTCTATTTTCTTTTCAAATTTATAATCATTTAAGTTCTCAATCTCAATTTCATTAAAATAATTTTTAGGGTCAATCCTTAATATTTCTCCAATTTCCCCCAACGATTCGCCATCTTCTACCTCTTTATAAGTCAATGCATTATACATACTCATAGTAAAGATAAATAGTATTATTACATCTTTACTATCATCGATATCCAAGGTAGATAATTCTCTGTTCTCATTTAGAATACCGATTGCTAAACTACCCTTCATATTTCTCTTATCAAATTCTTCTACAATTATTTTCCTTACTTTGTCATTGCTTGAATATTTCTTGATTAACACATTTAATTCCTGAATTAACTCTACTGATTTTTCTTTTAACATAAATATCACTCCTTCACATTATCGTCACAGTATCTTAACATTTATATAATATAATAATACCATGCCATCCCTAATAATGTCAAGGAATAATACTTATTTTTATAAACAAACTGCTCAGTGGCATGATCTCAGAGCAGTTTGTCATGCTTCAAATGTTAAACTATTAGATTACACCAGAAGAAACAAGGTTTTGGGAGCATGAACACATTCTAGTTTTTACCGTTCTACAATGGTTTAATAATAATTCTTTCTCATGTCTAACCAAATTATCACCTTGGAATACCATATGTTCATCAATTATTTTTTCTAAATTAAGACATTCTATATGAAAGGAAAGATCAAATCCGGCAATTGCTTTCTTTTCGTTTAAGAAATCCAATGCTTTTTCAGCATATTCTTTGGTCGTATACCCCCTTGCTTCTTGGGAGAATGTTTTAAATGCTATGTATTGCCATTTTTTATTGCTCGATTTTCCTATACTTGATCTATTAGCAAAATTACCATTTTGATCTTTAATAACCCAAATTAATTGTTCGTTTTCTTCTTTTTTACAGCATTCCATATATTCACTTCTCCTTTGATTTTATTTTATGGAAATTTCTACAAATTGTATTTCGATTCTCTTAATACCTGCCTAAGAAAACTTGGATAAAATTAGGCATCCCCTTTCTTAGTTATTTTTTACATTCCCAAGTTTTATAACCAATATATTTTATTAAATCTCCATATTAATTTTAAAGATTTAATGCCATATCTTTTTAATATTTTACCATCTAATGTAGTAATATTTACTTGTTTCTTTTCAAGATACATTGCAGTTATCCATCCAACATAATTTTCTCCATTTTTCTTTACATATCTGATTAAATCCCTATGCTTAAAACCTTCAGCGCCATCACATTTTGCTTTTGATTGTCTCCTCATAGGTTTTATCACCCAATCTTTTATATTGCATTGATTTTGATTAATTTTTAATCCACTTATTACAATTGCATCATTTGAATGACTTTTCTCAATATCCCAATCAATCCTCTTATTTGCGGTATCACTACCTATGGTCAAACTCAATTCAGCAAATTTACTCAATTCTTTCCTTAAATAATGCTTACCTTGCATTACATGTTGAGCGTAATCAAATCTAATACTTTTCCCATTAATCATTAATTGATATTTACTAATGAATATTTCTTCTTTACCTTCTGTTTTGGTATGACATTTATCACATAAAGTAATTAAATTACCTATCGAATTAGAACCCTTAAGTCTTCTTGGCACAATATGATGTGCTTCTAACATACAATCCCTTTTACCACATTCTTGGCAAGTATAATTATCTCTCATTAATGTAGCAATTCTTAGATTCTCATCTAATCTATTAGATTTTTGATATTGCCATTTATAAAGTTTCTTTCCTTCTTGCAATGATCTAATATCAATCTGTACATCTTCAAGAATTATTTTGTCAATATTACACCATTTATTTAACTTATTAATTACTCTTAGAACAGCATCTTTCTTTTGTTTAATACTTGGAGCAAGTCTACCTTTGCGTCTACTGCTTGAACGATTATCAAATCTTGCTTTCCTATACCGCTTATGACTTCTGTGATACTGTCTATACCACCTTCTAACATCCATTAAATGTTTTACGTCATTTCTTTGCTCAACTGTTCCTTTAAATATTACTTTGTTTTTAGTTAAACATTTCTGAATAATAGCGATACCAACATGTTTACTACCATCATCAATACTAAAAATAAACTCAGATTTATTGATAATATCGTCATCATCTTTTACTTCTTTTTTAAGTTGAATAACCATAGGATATTTACTAACTAATATAGCTTTTTGTTTTCTAATTAATATCCATGCTTTATTAATATTAGTTGATGCTAATTGTTTGCCATTGATATCAATTACGAAACCATACTTTTTTTGTTTAGTTTCTTTAACATCTTTTAATTCATTAATTATGGTCATCTCTAACCAATCTCCTTTCAGGAATTTTTCTTCTTGCCAATGACAATATAATGCGTATGTAGTTCGGTGTTTGACTTCAGGACATTAGAAGTCGGTCATCCTTTATACTCATAGAGCTTCAGACTGAAGATTACATCCGAAGGTATGTTTTTAGCATTTATATAATCGTAGTTCATCGTGCAATTTAGTTTTCACTAACCACACTTACTGAGGCTAGAGCACTTCAAGCAGTCATTATACATTAGAATATTGTCCACTAATGTATAATTTTTGCTAAGATTTTAGCAACTGCTTTAAAGTTCCTTGATAATATTATATCACTTAAAAAACCACTGTTCAACAACTATCATAACAAAAATAGTACATATGTTCGACATTTTATTCTAAATTGTTCGTCTGTTTTTAATGTACTATATGTATATCAAATATATTCTTTAAGGTTTCAAAAGTTAACCAAGTTTCTTTACACCAATCTAATGAAGACTTTATTTTTCCTTCATATCTATAATATACAGTATTTGATTTATTATTGGCTTGCTGTTCCCACGTGGCCCACCTACAATTATCAGGAGAATAATTACCGTCATTGTCAATTCTATCGATTGTTAATTCATCGCTATAACCATTATTAACTGCCCATTCATAAAACAACTTTCTATCATTTAACCACTCTTCACAAATAATAACTCCTTTATCTCCATAATATTTATAATTCTTGGAATTAGGATTATAGCATCTTGTTTTCATACCGCTATAAATATTCATTATTCTTTTGTTATATAATACTTTATTTATTTTATCCTTAGATATTTTTACTTTGTAAATTCTCTTCTTTGGAGTTTTTAAAGGTCTTTCTGTTTTGGTTTTACTTATTTTTTCTTTAGGAGGCTTTAATATTTTCTCTGACTCTTTCTTTATTTTCTTAGATGGTATTTTGCCAAGCAAACAACCGCAACTTCTTGACGTACCAAAAGACAATGCTCTCTCTGCTACGTGTTTAATTGTCTTATATTCGCAAGCACATTCACATACCCAATATCTATCATCTTTCTTATTAGTTCTATTTGATAATTCTAAAATAGTCCAATTATTAAATACTAATCCTGTTAAATCTTTATATGTTTCCAATTTGTAATAAATTTCCTTTCTATTTTATTTATTTTCTTTGTGATATTTATTAAATTTACAAAACATTCACCTCTTTTTTGTTACAAATTTTATTGATCTAGTTGCTTGTAAACAAAATGTCCTACATTACTACAACTAAATAACTCCAACAACAATCCAAAACAACTAGCAATCACAATTATTTTTAAATTAAGAAAAATGAAGATGGTCATTATTGAGGCCCATATTAGGATGTGATATAATGACCATCGACGAAATTTAGATCGTTGTAATATGTTTGTAATGGGCTTGTTGGGTGTATCGCGAGGAATGTAGCGATAGATTATATATAACCCTGTTAAGATACACAAGAACAACAGAGAATAGATATTTTGAATAGACAAATACTGAAGCGTATATTTTGCAATTAATGCTATTCCAATAAATTGAATTAAAGAGAATATCGCACATTTATTATATGAACTAAAATGTGCTCCCCCTGCTATTGATCTTAAAGACATAAAAGTTAAAACTACTACAATAACTTGCCAAAAAACTCCTAGAATTAATGATAGTAAAATTAATGACAAACCCTTAAATACTGCTCCAACAGGAACCATGAGTGCAAGATTGTATACACCTATAAGTTCTTCAGTGGTTTTGATTTTTTTAATATCAAACTTATTAGAGAGTTGTGGGAATAACCCTGTAATCCATTCCCAAGCATATTCAATTTGATCTAATGGCACTTTCTTCACCATTTTATGAGCTAAATTATTTGATATAATTTGAATTAGATTCATTTAAACTCCTTTCAATTTAGGCAAATGCTACTTGCCTCCCTGTATTATAATTATTTTGATATTGAAATGTACTTTGTGTTTTCTCTTTATTAAAAGTTTCTAGAACTTCAATAGCAAACTTTTCAGGAACATCCAAAGGAATATAACCGTCTGCCTTACCAAGTCCAACAGCAACTCTCATCATTAATTCTTTAGAACATTCTGCTATCTTCTCAACTACTCCTGAACCTGAAATTAACCTTCTTTTACTAACAGTGTCTTCTAATTCACAGCAAATGATAGAGTCACATCTTAGGCCATACTCCTTTCCTATAAAAACATGAGTCGGTAATTTTGACTTGCTGCCTACGCGACTAGTTATTGCTAAAACCTTTGTATTGCTACTGAACAAATTACCTTTAGGATTTTGCACCACAAGTACGGGACGATGACCTATCACCTCTGAATCAATCCCCCTGTCGAAAAAATTACAAAAATATATTCCTCCACGTTCTATTTTTATATTTCTGATTTGTTCTAAATCATTATTTGTATAATTTGAATATCCACAAGCTAAAGTCAAATCCTTAAACGACACTCGTCCTTGAGAATTATCTGAAACAACTTTAAGAAATGTTATATCTGGGTATGTAGGCATTTTAGCTTTAATTACGCCTTCCATATAATCTCCACTAACTTTACAATCTGCTGCAAAATTATCTATTGATCTATTCCCTTTTGCAAGCATAACGTAATTTGCAAGTTTCTTAAAATCCTTTTTAGCATTTTCCTCAGTATTAGATTTTCTAGTAATTAATTTGTTAAACATAATAACGCACATCCTTTAAATTTTTTAATAAGATATTTCAATATTCTGTATTTAATAATATAATTATATCTTACAATGGATGTGTATGTCAACATATATTTGATATGTTTGTCATTACATTATTTTATGATTATAGGAGAAGACCGAAGCCTTCTCCTATATGTATTATAGATTATTCAAAGCATTTTAGAGTTTCAGGTTGATATGACCAGAACGCAGAAGCCAAGACTAGTTGGGATACTGTAGCAATTAAAACTAAGCATCCAGCAAGAACAGCGTATTTGTTTTTCATTAAAGTTCACCTCCTTCCTTGTGTTTATTATCTACATCATCCAGTACGTTGTCCTGCGTTGCAAGATTTTCGTATGTCTGTTGTGACCTTCTTTCAGATTTTAAAGTATGATTGACTATTAATAACATCCAAGTTATTGCAATAGTTGGAACAATAAATATTAAAATTGTATCAAATAATTGTTCCTTAAATGATAAATTTTCCAAAACTAAGTCTACTCCTATAAGTTTAATTAAATAAATAATTATAAATGCTATGCTTACTAATAAACCTATCATTGATTTTTTTAAAAAATTATTTCTAATAATTATATTAAATAATTTAATTTTAATGTCGTCTTTTCTTTTTACGAGCAAATATACTAATATGGAATATTCTATTACTCTTGCTGGCAAAGATGCTAAAAGATTATAAATAAAATGTGAGTTAATATAAATAATTGTTGTCTTCGTAAGGGAACATATCAATGGATAATAACCACTTTCTAATATCGCAATAATAACGAATGCCAATAATGTATATGCAAATATTTTTATGTATTTTATCTCATCTTTTATGATGTTATTATTTATAACTACTACTATAAGTAAGCCATATAATACTATCATACCAATTATTTGATTATACGGTTTTGGGATATTTATAAATTTTGCAAAAGTAACTATAAATGACATCCCAATTGCAGGTAGCATAACCCATTTTAAATTTTCTTTCCACATTCTAATATCTAGTAAGTCGTCTTTTCCTATACAAATCAATACCATTGCTACTACAAATATCTCTTCCGGCAAACTTACAAAAAACATGTTTAATAATGAGTTTGTTAAACTTTGCATATGTATCTTCCCCTATCTTTTATTATTTATCTTAGGATAATTATACCATATGCAAATCCTATAAGTCAAGAAATAATTTTATATTTTATTTATTATATGTATTTGATTAGACGCTTTTGCTGAATGAAATATTATTATAAACACAAATGATCTTATTATTAAATCTCCTGGAGACATCACACACCATCCGAAGTCCCACGTATCACAAAGCGGTATCATTTTTGTAAATTCATTTCCCATAACATGAAAGTCTCCATATTTTAATGCTTCAACAAACATATCATGTTTAGCATATCCAGTTGCCCACGAATTCGAAAAAAATACTGGCATCTTTCCTAAATTAGAATTTATAGCTATTGTATTTAACGCACTACCTAACCATACAAGTGGTATTGAACAGAAGAATATTTTCATTATATTGTAATGTGCTGACAAAATTAAAAAACAAAATAAATAAGTTCCTTTAAAAACATTAGTGTATTTAACCAAAGAATAATCACCCTGCCATATCATAGACTCAAGATAAACATATAATAAAACCATAAATATGACAGGGTAAATACTCCAATGACGTAATATTGGCAATAGTTTATATTTATTTATTTTGGCCCATGCAAAGGCAAAACATACTGTTTCGATCATTTTATAATTATATCTCTCCTTTTTTATTAAGCATACGCGACTTTATTTATTAGTGAAATACCCAATTGAATAAGAACTGCGTTCTCAATCGACTCTATCTCCGATGGATTAATTCTACCAATAAACTTCAAAAATCTCTCTTTCGATATAGTGGAAATTTGCTCTCCCAATACCATACTAAGTGATGTCAAACACGTTGTTTTATGTAGGGTTGCATGTGTCGGCATCCACTTCTTATTCTGAGAAGTTAATGGCAAAATAGTAACCGTAGGTGCATGTAAATTTCCTAAATTATTCTGGATCACAAAAACTGGCCTTTTCATTTTTTGCTCTGATCCTACACCATTTCCCAAATCTACTAACCAAATATCACCCCTCTTAATCTCATGTTGAACTTTATTTATGGTTTGCATAATAATTATCACTCCTTCTTATTTAACCTTGTGATAATTATTATTCCCCACAACTTGTTTTTTATTCATTGTCCAACAAAATATTTATTTCTACATTCACTACATTACAATCACATCCTTCCAACCCTCTATCAAACCAAAACCACCTCAAATCCCTTTAATATCATTCGGAATCCCAAATTCCCACTTATCACAACCTACTACCGGATAAATCCTAATAATAAACCCATGTTGAACATTCATTTGTTCTCCTACTCTACAATATTGTAACCTACCATCCCTCATCCTAGCATTTTTACAAGTCAAACATGTTTTATTTATCACATTATAATCGCATGCTTTCTCATGGATTTCCATTTCTTCTTTTGGGAGTAACATTGTACAAAATTCACATTGGAATATTGGTTTCATATTATTTTTCCTCCTTAAATTCTGGTCGGCAACGTCCATTGCATAACGCACCACAAAAAATCCTTTTAATTTGTTCTATTTGTTCATCGGAAATATTTTCCCAATCATCTATTTCTTCTAATTTTCTCATATATTTACACATTCTTTTCTCCTTTCTACCCTATAAATCTATTCTTTTAATTCACATTAATACAATTGCAATCTTTTCACATATTTCTGTGCTTCACTTTTAGGCATAGGTTCAAGTCCTACGCATGTTAACGATCCTTTTTCTATTTCAGTCAAGCCATTATCCCTTATATAATAGAATCCTGCATCAATTAACTTCTCTAAATCCTTTTGTTTGCCACGTAAGATTATTTTCTTTTGATCTAATTCATACCATTGCCAAAATAAATCCCATCGCTTATTATTCTTACCTACTGCAATTATGGTGGCTACATGAGCGACTTGAGCAGCAACCTTTCCTGCGCTCATGTTTAGTTCTGAATTCACAACAAAATATTCTACAATTTCATTGTCTAAAAATTCTTCTAGTTTAATAAAGCTTATATTAAATTCTTCTTTACAGTTAGGGCAATTAAAATAACTACCACTAGAATTATTTTCAATTGGTATAATGTCTACAATATCATATTTTTCATATTGTTTTTTAGTTTCTTTATTCCATTCTTCAGATGTTGATAATGATCCGCAATTTGGACATATGTATCTTTTCATTTTTTTATTTCCTTTCTAACCATACGAAACTGTTCTTTTAAATATTTGCCTTATTCATAAAATATTTATACCAACATTCTTCTCTAATATCATTGCACACTACAGGATGGATATCTGATACACACTCTTCATAATCATTATATGGACACCTATGTAATCTCCAAGGATTATCTGGTTCTTTACTTAATTCTTTACAAGCTAATCGCAACGCTTTTTCTAACATTATTCTACTCCTTTCTTAAAACATTTAAAATAACTCACTTATGGGATATTAATACCTCAAAATTCTTTGAACATCTTCTCAACGGTTTTAGAAATAATATCTTCTATTTCTTGAATCTTATTTTTAGATAATGTCCTAAAACAAGGATTGATT
>Ga0209318_1001691_pt1 | contig 12828 bp, 23 predicted proteins | sample RifGroE1_FD_183999 | JGI IMG/M metagenome (GOLD analysis project Ga0209318, IMG submission 183999) | Groundwater microbial communities from Rifle, Colorado, USA - Groundwater E1 (SPAdes) (version 2) | ecosystem: Environmental > Aquatic > Deep subsurface > Groundwater | place: Rifle, Colorado...
ATGCTCGGTGGAGGTGGACATATACCAATATGGGAGAAAATCGCATATCCGAGTTTGAGCCGAGCCCATGCTCACACCCTGGCAATGGGTTTGCTGCACCCTGCGGAGACTCTTGGCCTTCCCCATTCATAAACGACCTCGGCGAACCAGCCGACTCCCTCCACCAGATCATCGACGGCAAGCTCGTAAAATACATCGATGTGCCGGGGGATATGGAGAAGGTGATTGTGGGCAATGGTGATACTGAGCACAGGAGATACTCAGCCGGCAGGCTCACTAAGAATGGCAGGAATCTCCTTTGCTACAGTGATGGATCAGACAAATGGTCACACTCGGATGTCACCCAGTGGTCCAAATGGCGCAGACCAACCACAGAGGAACTGGAGGAATCATGAAAACCTACCTAGCCAAGAAAAACAGCACAGTCCGTTTTCAGCGGACCCGAGAGCGGGCATTTGAACTGTTCATCGCCAACGCCGAGCATCTACCGGGACTGGCCGCCGCGATTGTGTTCGGATTGATCTGCGTCGGGTTGATGTTTGGGATTGGTGAATCATGATCACTCTTGGGATAGACCCAGGCCAAGGCGGCGCCATAGCGGCAATCAAGGACGGTATGGTCACAGCGCTGCACGACATGCCGACATCTGCCCGCCTTCACGGCAAGGGCCAGCAGGTTGACGCCGCCACTCTTGCCAGCATTATCATGGATGCCAAAGACGGCCAGCCGGTCATCGTCCACCTGGAGGCGGTTTCAGCCATGCCCGGGCAGGGCGTTTCCTCAATGTTCAGGTTTGGGGAATCGGTAGGCGTAATCCTGGGTGTATGTGGAGCCCTGCAAATCCCTATCCGGTGGGTGACGCCTCAGATGTGGAAGAAACAGGCCGGCCTGACCGGCAAAGACAAGGACGCCGCCAGGACGCTCGCTATTCAGCGACATCCTGAAGTTGCCGACATGCTGACGCGCAAGCGCGACGGAGGCCGGGCTGATGCCATTGGCCTCGCAGATTACCGACCTTAGACACCGCCGCTTCGCCAGCCACAGAGGGCTATCTCCTTCCCCTCGCCGATGCCCCAGGTGCATCGAAAGCGGCGGAACCTGGGTATTTTGCAACCAACCAGCAGTCAAATAATAATCATGGAGGTGGATGATGGGGGAAATGAAAGATATTTCTTATGCGGCGGACAAAACCTTGATCGATGTTGTCGAAGATGGATTCAGCCAAATCGAAGAGGGCGAGGGTTTTGAGTACACCATAGGTAAGGTCAGGGGAGGCTCCCTGAAGGTTGTTTTCGAGCCCGAATCACCGGATTTTGAATCTGTAGTGATCGATTGCGTTGATGGTTTTGGTTACACTTTGGCCTTCGAGGCGTAGGCCATGACCAAAAAGAAAGGCCCGGCAGCGGGAACTGCCGAGCCTCAAATCAAACCAAACCCAAGTTCAAATCCTACACCAAGGGATTACGGAAAGCAACCTGATTGCGTTTTCTGGCCGGATGCGAAGCCGGTGAAAGACCTGACAGGCCAGGAGAACGGCAGGCTGACGCTGATCCATCCGGTATACGCTTATCGCCGTGCGGAATCAAGCGGCCGTGTCTGGTATTGGCTGGCCGAATGCTCCTGCGCGGAGAAAAACGAGGTCATCCTCTGCAATACGCGACAAACAAAATCATGCGGATGTCTGCGGGTTAAGGCAACCAGGCGCAGAACGGCAAGGCGCAGGGCCGAGCGTGAGGCCAGGATAAAGCATGGACCAGGCTACCGGATGCCGCCAAAGCCGGTGGAATTCGACCGCCTCGCAATCTGCACCCGCCGCGACGGTATCTGGCTCTGCGAACATTACCACAGATGCCAAGATGAACGGATTGAAACCGGCCGGCCATCAGCCAGATACCAGCCGGATTGTTATACCGAAACGAAAGAGCAGATCAAATATAAATCAACATTGGGGAGAACATTGAGATGAGTCTACTTAAAGGAGCAGTGAGTTTTGTGGAGTTTGAAGTGGCTGGCGACCTGCCAGAATCGCCGCTCGGGTTTATCGGCGACAGAATCAGGGCGATGGGATTCAGGGATATCGATGACACATTTGACGAGTATTCCATCGGGTGGGTTTCCATCCTCAATATGTTTGATCATGGGTCGAGTAATTATCATCCGATCGTCGGTGACTATGCGGTTGCATCCATGCGGATTGACCAGCGGTCCATCCCCGGTGCCGTGCTGAGAAAATTTGTCGAAAAAGAAGAACAGCGGATAAAGGCCGAGAAGCAAATCCCCAAAATATCTAGGGTGCAGCGAGTTGAGATAAAAGAGCGAATAAGGACCGAGCTTGTCCGCAAAGCCAAACCCGCCCCACTTGTGGTCGACATGGCATGGAATTTGTCAACCGGCCACGTCTTTTTGTTCTCGACAAACAAAAGCGCACAGGCTGTTTTTGAGGATCTTTTCAAGGAAACGTTCGGCGTTTCGGTTCAGCGAAAAGAATACCCGGAAGCCGACGAGTTTTTGACCTGGTTGTGGTGGCAGAGCATGACCGAGGGGACGGTGGACGATGTAAATATGGTCCGCAAGGTGCTGGTAAGCGACGGAACAAGAAAGGTTTCCTGCGCCGGTGGCATCGATGTCCATTTCCCGGAGGCGTTGGTGGGGGTTGGGATTGGCAAAATAGTCAACACCGCGACCATTGATTTGACGCCGGTTGGCGGCGATCGCTTTTCCCTTTCCCTCTCTGTTCCATCTTTTGAATACAGGTCTGTCAAGTTGCCGAAGATTGGAATTACCGGCGATGGTGCAAGCGAAGAGGACGGCCTGATCTATGAGCGTATATACCTCTTCGAATCCCTCACATCTTCAATCAATGGACTGTTCGCTGGATATATAGAGGTCCGAGAATCGCCGGAATGGGATGGCAAAATGGCGATTATTCGAGAGTGGGCAGGTGGCGATGAGGTGACAGAATGAAAAACCTCAAACTCATAAAATTAACCCTGTTGAATTTCAAGGGAGCATCCTTCACCTTCGAGCCAAACGGCAAAAACGCCTCGATTTTCGGCGACAACGCAACCGGCAAAACGTCACTGTTCGACGGCCTCTGCTGGCTTCTTTTTGGTAAGGATTCCAAGTTCGATACCAACTTCGAGATCAAGAATCTTGATGAGAACAACCAGGCCGCACCGAAGCAGAACCACAAGGTTGAAGGCGTATTCTGGTGGAACGAAGCCGAGATAACATTGAAAAAATCTTATTCGGAAATCTGGACCAAAAAACGCAATACAGGGCTCGAAGAACTGACCGGCCACGATACGAAATTCTGGATCAACGAAGTGCCGTGCAAGGCCGGTGAATACAAACTCAAGATCGCCGAGATTGCAACCGAGGACCAATTCAAGACGCTGACCAACCCTCTCTATTTCCCCGAGCGGATGAAATGGCAGGACCGCCGCGCCATGCTCATCTCTCTCTGCGGTGATGTGCCTGATTCTGTCATTCTGGCCGGCCATACTGACCTTGCACCACTGTATGAGGCGTTGTCATCAAGATCGATCGACGACCACAAAAAGGTCATGACCGCGGCGAAGAAAGCGGCCGATGAGAAGTTGGCGCCGATCGGGGCAAAGATCGAAGAAAACAGCATCGCATTGAAAACAGCCGCCGGCATCAACCATCTCATTGAGATCGAAAAGGTCAACAAACTGTCAACCGAACTCGACCAGATCACGGCGACGATTACCGACCTGAAATCTGGTGATGGACTGGTTGAGTTGCGGCGGCAATTGTTAGAGGCTGGAAACTCTCGCAAGGTTGCAGAATCTCAATATACTGAAAAACTGCAGGCTGTCAAGTTTGACCAGCGTGAGGCCTTGAATGTCCTTGAGACTGAAATCGGGGGCGTCCGCCGGGTGGCAGGAGAAGGCTTTCGCGAGCAAACCAGGCTTGAGGCATCCGCCCTAATGCTCGCAGAAGAAATAAACCATCTCCGCGCCGAATGGAACCGAATCGACGCCGAACAGAAAGCCTACTCCCCGGAATCATGCTGCCCAACCTGTGGACAGGATATCCCGGAAGAGAAAAAAGCAGAAACCAAGGCAGCGCATAATCTGGCGTGTGCCTCACTGAAGAAAGATATCAATACCAAAGGCCAGGCCGCCGCCGCAAAGCTCGCAGAGACGAAAAAACGGATTGCCGAACTGGAAGGGCAGGCCAAGGTCGCCGCGGCGAAAGAAACTGAGTTGTACGATAAAATCGTACAACTGCAGGCCAAAGACCTGACCGCAGACGAACGGCTACAGGATGCAAAGGCGGCGATCTCAATGGCTGCCAGTCTCATCGAATCAATCAAGGCAAAGATGGCCGAAGTCGAGGGCGGACAGGTGGACAATGAGGCGATCACCCGAGCCGAAGCCAAGGCCGAGGGAATCAAGGCCGCCATCGCAGAATCACGGAAACGGATTGCCATTGTCGAGGCCTCACAGAAGGCCAGCGACCGCAAGGCTGAACTTGAGGCCGAAGAAAGCCAGCTGCAGAAAGAGGCCGAACGGTGCAACCGGGAGCTTGACATGATCAAGCGTTTCGACAGCGCCAAGATATCGAGCCTGGAGGGGCGGATCAACAGCATGTTCGAGATTGCCCGTTTTAAGATGTTCACATCTCCCATAAATGGCGAGATTCAGCCGTGCTGCCAGGTACTGAGCGATGGAGTGCCGTTTGAGTCGAACCTCAACAACGGGGCCAGGATTCAGACCGGCCTCGATATTATCAAGACCATCTCGCAGATGCAGGGGCTGTCCTTGCCGGTGGTGATTGACAACAATGAAAGCGTGACCCAGTTGCCGGCAATGGACTGCCAGGTTATTGGCATGTTCGTTTCGGCTGCAGATAAAACTTTAAGAGTGGAGATTGCACAATGACAACAAAAAATACCCACACTATCGACAGGAAATTCAAATTTGTCGCAACCAACCCGTGCAACGGAAAGGTTTACACCGAGAACAATGCGGTGGTTTTCTGCGCAAAAGATAAGGCCCTTGTCCCGGCGTTGAGGGCATACATTGGCGCATGTGTTGCACTTGGTTGCGGGCCTGAGCACATCGAAAGCCTCGATCTTCTCATGGAAAGAATCAGGGAGTTTCAGAAAAATATCGAAAGCAGAGTGCCTGATACCGCCGGAGACTGCGAAATTGACAGGTGTATTGGAGGGTTCATTGAGCCGTGAAAACCAGGCAACTATCAACCCGGCTACTGAAATACCTGATCATCACCGAACGGCCATGCGAAAACCACTGGACCGACTGGCGGCTATACGAGGTCGCTAAGCGGTTGGACTTTTACGACATACAAAAATCTATGGTGAAATCATGAGCAAGGCAAAAAACGCATGGTATGGACCAGGCGGCTCGTTGGTCGCTGATGGAGAAATCGAATGTATCACACAGAAAATAGCCGATAAATATTACGGCAAACCGTATTTTATCGCTGAATCAATGTCAAAAACTACGGCTATTATTCTCGCCGCGGCCCTTAACCTCAAATTCCAGGGAGATATAAAATGAACGCACCAGCAACGACAGAACGGGCATTGACACCAGTAGACCGGCTGAAATCAGTAATGAATGCCGAGTCTGTCCAGCAGCAATTCAAAAACTGCCTGGCCGAAAATTCGAGCCTTTTTGTGGCCTCGATAATCGATCTTTTCGCCAGCGATACCTATCTGCAGAAGTGTGACCCGAAACTGGTTGTCATGGAGTGTCTGAAAGCGGCAACGCTCAAGCTACCCATAAACAAGAGTCTCGGCTTCGCCTACGTAGTCCCATACAAGGACGTTCCCCAGTTCCAGATCGGCTACCGGGGCCTCATCCAACTCGCCATGCGTAGCGGCATCTACCGCATTATCAACGCCGATGTCGTCCTTGACGGCGAGCTACTCGGAGTATCCAAACTGACAGGCGAGGTCAATCTCGACGGCCAGGCGAAAAGCGGCGAGATCATCGGCTATTTTGCCCACATCGAAACAACGAACGGATTCAAGAAAACCATGTACATGAGCAAGGCCGATGTTGCGGCACACGGGGCCAAATACTCGAAATCGTATGCCAAGGAGTCAAGCCCCTGGAAAAAGAATTTCGACCAGATGGCGACGAAAACCGTGTTGAGGTTGCTGCTAGGGAAATATGGGCAGCTATCGGTTGAGATGGCGACCGCCATGGAATCTGATGATGATCAATCCCTGTCGCCGACCGCACAACTCGAAGCCGACACGTCCGCCCATGCCAATCAGGAGATAATCGACATCGAAAGCGGCGAGATTTTGCCTCAGGACAATCCGAGAATGCAGGATATTCTTGTGGTTGGGGCCGAAGATCGGCCGGGGTTTTAAGTCATGAGGCTTTATTTTCTGGCTGTAAAGTACTGGTTGCAGGGCGACACATGGAAAGAGGCTATCGCGTATGCCAGAACCATAATTAAGGCGTGGAGATGATCAAATTCCAATCATTTGGAGGATAAAATGGATCATACAATGATAGCAAGGGTTTTAAGGATAAACGCCGAAATCATGGCAGTCTCAATTGAGGTTGAGGGGATGAAGGCTGCCAACATGGAGCGGTATCTTGCTGGTGAATCGATGGCCTATCCTGAGTCTGAGTTTATTCAAGCAGCAAACGCTGTGCATGGATATGCTGCAGACCTTCACCAACTGTCTTTTTGATTTGGTTATGATCACATTTACCTCAATAGCCAGCAGCAGTTTAGGCAACGCCTACACGATCAGCGACGGCAATTCAACCCTGCTACTGGAGGCCGGAATACCCATCGCAAGGCTTAACAAAGCACTCGATTTCCGCCTTTCCGGAAAGATTGACGCTTGCATATGTACCCATATTCACGCGGACCATTCACAAGCAATCCCTGCGCTACTGAAGGCAGGGATAGAGTGTCACATAAGCATCGGTACAGCGGAAAAACTTGGCTGCCTGTTGCATCGAAAATGCCACACGATCAAGGCCGAAAGGCAGGTAGATATCGGGGGCTGGATTGTCCTTCCATTTGCTGGTGTGCATGATCCTGATGTTGATTGTCTTGGCTTTTTATTGCACTCAAAGGCTACTGGTGAGCGGTGTTTATTTGCAACAGATACGGCATACATTCCACACCGTTTTAATGGTCTCAATGTGATCGCCGTGGAGTGTAATTACGACACCAAAACCCTGCAACGAAACGTCGATAAACACGACCTCACATGGGATCAATATCAACGGATTGTTGCAACACATTTTGGATTGCATAATGTTTGTGAGTTTTTAAAGGCGAACAATTTAAGCGCCGTCCGTGAGATTTTTCTTTTACATCTCAGCGACGGAAACTCAAACGAAGAATTGATGGTTAAAACCGTGCAGGCATTAACGGGAATCCCGACGGTTGCTTGCCAGAAATAGGAGTAATTGTATGAAATTTATATTATCCGCAATCGTGGCTATTGGTGGTGCCTTTATTGGGCAGAATATAACAGATAGTATTCCTATTGTCTGGACACTTGGTGCGACAACAGGAGTTATCACTATGGCAATTTCTGCCAATAAATAGGGGCGGGGTATGAAGATTAAAATAATAATAAATGTGCCAGATGGGGAATTTTGCGGAATGTGCCAACTACAGCGAAGCGGGGAGTGCATTATCTTTGGTGAAACGTCGTCCTTTATTGATACCGGCCGAGAGATAAGAACCTATAAGCACCCACAATGCCGAGCCGCCGAGGAATTGGTGAAGCTATGAAACCAGACAAAATAAAACTAGCCAAAATCCAAGCGCAAATCTTCATCCGCCGCGCTGAGGAATACCAGAAAGCGTAGGCCGATCTTGAGGCGAAATACCATGTAGGGGCAAACACGCCGAGGGAGGCTGGTGCGCTGAGGCGGGCTAGTATGGAATTGACGAGATCGTTGGCAGCCATGAGGGGGAATAAGTGAAACCATCACCAGAGCAAGGCGGGGGTTGGACTAAGCCGACCTTCAGCGAGATTGCAGAGAAGTGCCCGTGGAAATCCTGTCTGAAATGTGAGGTTCTCTACACAGCCGGGCGAGCCAGCCCCACTGGTGGAGATGGTTGCTCGGAAAAGAATTGCGCTGTGTTCTACTGGATTAAGGAAATGCTATGAAACTGCATTTTGGCTCAAAGCGCAGATACGTGATGACCAGCAGGGGTATAGCACTTGACACCTACGGGCGATATGTATTCAACGATCTGTATTATGCGAAGCTCTATGGTATTCAGTTTGGGCGAGTATTTGTCGGAGTTTTTGTCAAAGGAAGGAGTGAAATGGCACTCAATAAATAGCCACATTTTGTGACAAAACCATCACCAGAACAGCGTTAAAAGCAGGTATGCAAATAAAGTTTTCCGTGTTTGCGGAATTTTATTTCAAAAGACGGAAAAGTATGCCATTGTTGGATATCGGCTTCCGGGTGGCTCCCGGTGTTTGGATCGGCCTAAAATGCAAATGACAGGAAAAATCATGATAAAAAGTAATCGAAGGCATGGGCATAAACGCACGCCAACAATTGACTGGGATTCCTGTCCCATGCGGTCATTGGCGTTTGTGCTCATGCCTTTTTTTATTTATTCGGTGGATTGATGAAGTCGGGAAACTGGATTCCGATCTGCAAGGCGCTCGTTAAAAAGCTGCCAGTAGATAGACCGTTTTCCGAGGTTGAGGCCGCATTTTCCCTGCAGATGAATTGTGACGACAACCAGGATGTTTCAGTAGCCGGTTTGGCGGCAAGATGGATGTGGTCAAGGCGCCGCGTGAGGTCTTTTATTGAAGAAATGGGAGGTGTAGTTTCCTATGCCGATGACACCAACAGCAGGCAGAATCAGCGCGGACAGATCGTGATACAGATACCGGACAGATACCGGACAGATACCGGACAGATACGATTGATTGATTCCAGTAACTTATGCGAGAAAGCGGACAGAAAGCGGACAGAAAGCGGACAGAAAGCGGACAGATCGCGTTCCACTATTATAAACCTAGATACTAATCCTAATCCTAAAGATAAAAAAACAGGCCGTTCCTCATCAGAAAAAAAACAGGCGCCGAAAAATACCTACGGAACATTTGAAAACGTATTCCTCACAGAAGAAGAGCTTGAAAAACTCAAGGTCAGATTCAACGGGACCATGCAGGACCGGATAGACGCCCTCTCTGAGGGGATAAAAAGCAAGGGCTATAAATACGATGACCATTACGCAACCATCCTTGCATGGGCAAGACGAGATGAAAAGAAAAATGGAGGTAAGAAAAATGCCGGAACATCAGACGAACAACGAGCAGCTCGCCTTTCAAGAATTTTTCAAGACAATACAAAGACTTGAAGAAATCTATGATTATCAGGCCTCAGATGCCAAAATTTTAGAATATCATCGCGTTCTTGTTGGATGGGGAGTGACAAACGAAAACATCTCTGCAGTGGTCGACGAGGTGTTGAAGAAAAGTCACAAATTTCCGTCACTCGCTGCATTCTGGACAGCAAAAATAGAGGCCGATCCATGGAGATAATCACAACCACAGAGCAGGCATTGATAGGCTCCCTGCTTCTCTCCCAGAAAAACATTGTCAGGGTGTTCGACATCGTCAAGGCCGAAGACTTTTCCACCCAGGCAGGCCGTACCGCATTCACGATGATTTTCGAGATGTGGCGGAAAAAACGAAACATCGACATCATTTCAGTCGGTAACAGCGACCCGGCAATGTTGTCTTATCTGTCGGCATCCACGTCCCTAGCCTTCTCGCCTGCAGCTGTCGAATATTCCCACTCAATCGCCAAGGCCGGCAAAGCCAGGAGAATTGAAAACGGCCTGAAAAACATCCTCGTTGGCGGCAAGTCGCCGGATGCCACTCTGGCGGCTGTGTTGGAAATCTATCAGCAGGAAATGTCGGCAGGCAAGAAAAACCCGGATGTCGGCGCCGTCCTGCAACGATTCGAAAACTCAGTCAAGGCCAACCGTAAAAAGGGCAGCATGGGGTTCTCAACCGGCTTTGATTTCCTGGAAAATCTCCATGTCGAGTATTGCCCTGGCCATATTTGGACAATTGGTGGATGGACCTCGACCGGCAAAACTGCAGTCATGATTCAGAAGATTGTCAACATGGTGCGGTCCGAGTCCTGCCCGAAAATCGTTGTCATTTCGACCGAAATGACCGAAGAGCAGATGATTTCCCGGATGGTTGCAAATATGACCGGGGTTCCGTCATACCGCATCCTCACTGGCGACTATCACGACGCTGAAGAGCAGAACCAGGCCGATATCGCAAAATCAATCCTGGCAGCCTCGAAAATGCGGATTTACGACGACATCTACTCGCTGAACGAGGTGGAGACTGTTTTCCGCAAGGCTGACCTGCAGGGCGGGGTGAATGTCGGGTTTATCGACTACGTGCAGAATGTGCGGCATCCTGAAGCGAAAAGCCAGTATCAGGAACAGAGCGAGATTGCCAAGCGGGTGCAGAAACTGGCGAAGGATGTCAAGGCAACCATCATCTGTCTTTCTCAGGTGTCAAATGATGTCGGCCGGGGCAATACCGATCAGCTCGAATTGAAGGGCGCGGGGGAGTGGGCCGCTGTTTCCGATATCGGCATTATGCTGACGATTAAAAAGGCGGAAAACTACCTGATGAAATACCAGATTAAAAAGAATCGGCATGGGGCCAGGGGCGAGGGAATGCTTGAATACAAGGGCGGATGGACACGACTTGAAGAGGTGACAATATGACCATACCAACAGACAATCCAAGGCCAAAACCGACGCCAAGGCCGCCGAAGCCCCACAAGGTCGAAAGCCGGGAGTTTTCCGCGATCCTGGCCGATATCAACAAAAAGTTGAACCGGTTGGACGAATCTGAATCAATCTTGGCCGATATCCACGACCAGCTTGAAAAGGCCGGTGAGGTATCGCCATTCACCGCCGCACGACTGCGGATTTTCATGGAGGGGAAATGATGGAAATTACCCATTCTTTCGTGGTTCAGGCGGACAGTGATCCGTTGAGGAAAATTCAGGTATCAAGAACGGCAAAAGAAACCACATTGGTTGCCATTTTGACATTCAACGATGGTCCGGATCAAGAGCCATTCGTAACGAAGATGCATTTGACCAAGGCCGCACTTGGATTGTTGTCATCGGCATTGCACACGGCCTGCCACGACATGGACCAATACTTGGTAAAAAAGGAGGACGAATAGTGTTCCAACTACGCGACAACACAACAACAACAGACCGCCGACTCGACCTGATCCAGGAATTTGACGAAAGGCGGCTGGCATTCCGGGTGCAGGATATTTTGCCCTCACAAGAGCCAATCAGCAAAGTGTGGTATGTGCCTGACTGCCTCTACCAGGGCCAGACTGGAGGGTGTGCCGGTTTCGCGACTACGGCGATATTGCGGGCAGAACCGGGCATTGGTGATCGGGATAAACTCACGGCCGATTATGCTACCAAACTGTACCACATGGCCCAACACACTGACCAATTCGATGGGTGTGAGTGCTGTACTGGTCAGCAAGGGACAACGCTCAACGCTGTCCTGAAAGAGGCCCGGGGTTTTGGTTTTATTACAGGCTGGAAAAACGCCTTCACCCTGCAGGACTTCATCTTGGGTATCGGCTACTGCGGCCCGGCGTTGCTCGGAACGATCTGGCGGGATGGGATGGAATATCCTGATCGAGACGGAAGGGTGCATTACAAGGGCAAACGCCTCGGCGGACATGCCTACATTGCGAGAGGGGTGAATTTGCCACGCGGAAAAATCCTCTGCCAGAACTCCTGGGGGTACGGATGGGGGCTATCTGGACTGTTCTGGATGTCGTTTGAGGATATGGCGCGGATGATTGAAGATGGTTGCGAGATGGTGTTTTGCGAGAAGGTGGGGGTGTGATGATGGCAAAGGCGGAATTCGAAATTACGCTCGACACAGAGAAAATGAAAGAATTTATCGAAGACGTGATGGCTGCGGCCACGATTGAAAGGGCGAGCATTGATTCGACAATTGAGGCGCTTGAGTTGAGGGTTAAAGCCCTTGAGAAAAGGTTTTCTGTTTTAGTGGCGAGAAATGCCCTGTATTGAGTTTTCCAGGCGGCGAATACGAGAGGTCGTGTGAGGTCGTGATTGAATGGTGGCGATGGTGTGTGGTGGTTTTCTTGGGGTGAAATGGGGTGAGGATATGGCGACAAGGAAGACTGGAATATTCAGGGAAGAAAGAAAAGAGGTTGTCGTGTCCATCTGCGATGTGTGCGGCAAGGACACAAAGTTGATCAAAGATAACGGAAGGACGGAGGATATATACCCATCGTTTTACGTTTCAGTTGACTATTCACACGAAGATGACGGCTGCCTTAATGTTGAGGTGTGTTCTTATGATTGCCTAGCTAAATGGGCGCAGTTGCGGATTTTAAAGGAAGTGATATGATCTCAAACAAAGCGAGATGAGCCAACACTCGCACCTATATCGGCTCAACCGATGGACGAAGCTACGGAAGCAGAAGTTGTTGGCCGACCCGTTGTGCTGGTACTGCCTGCAGATGGGCAATGTCACGGTGGCTGATACTGTTGATCATATCATTCCGCATAAGGGGGACCTTGAGTTGTTCTTTGATTGGGATAACCTTCGGTCATCTTGCAAGCCATGCCATAACTCAGCGGCCGCGCTCAAGGATCGGCTTGGGTTCTCGCCTGGTTGTGGGTTGGATGGATTGCCGGTTGATGGTGGGCATAGGTGGAATGGACGCGATGATGGGTAGGGGTGGCCTCAATCCTCAGAGAATGACAATCCCAAGAC
>Ga0209318_1001696_pt1 | contig 12793 bp, 16 predicted proteins | sample RifGroE1_FD_183999 | JGI IMG/M metagenome (GOLD analysis project Ga0209318, IMG submission 183999) | Groundwater microbial communities from Rifle, Colorado, USA - Groundwater E1 (SPAdes) (version 2) | ecosystem: Environmental > Aquatic > Deep subsurface > Groundwater | place: Rifle, Colorado...
TACGCACCTTCGTTAATTTGGTAATTCAATTACTTTAAAATTATCAAAAGTAGATAATATTTCATTGGCTACTTTTAAACCTACTTTTGTGGCTGTCTGATTAATCGAATTCGTAATATTTATTCTCTCCACTTCATCAAGATAAATTATTACAGAAGTACCATCTGCTACTACTCTAATATTATAAGTATTCCCTTGAACTGGAGTAAAAGAATATGTTCCATAAGTATTACCTGAAGCATCAGATACAGCAAGTCCAGTTGAACTAATTCTTGCTTGCATTAAATTGGTTGTATTTACAAATCTAAAAACTATTCCTGCCCAAGTATTCCATACAATATCTGCACTTATATCAAAATCAGATATATTACAATCAAATGTTGCAATTGCTGTTGTAGCTGTTAAAGATATTGGTTTTGCCTTATTACTAGATATACCAAAAACACCATTACTATTAACCCATGCAAAATCTCCTATTTCCGTTGTACCTAAACTTAATACACTATCACTTTTAGTAAAGGTATCATACGCTAGATATGGAGATGTTTTTTGAAAAACAATCCTCTTATAAACAAAAGAACCATATTTGTTAGTCACTTTTAGCGTGGCACTATGATAACCATAAGACAAAGCAGACATATCATAAGTATGACTATAAGTTATATGTGTTAATGTAGGTGTTATTTCTGCATATGCCCCACTGTCTATTTTTAATTCATGAGTACAATCAACATCTGATTCATAACTTATCAATAAATCATTTTCATCTGAATCATTGAAAGAAAAATTAACTAATTTTGGTTTATATGCTGTATTTGAATATAATCCTTTCTCAAATTCAGCTAAAACACCGATAAGATAGTTTGAAAGATGCATTAAATAATAAAATAAATCTGTACTTCCATTGTTTTCACCGCCATATTGTTGCGGTATATATTCAACAGTAGAACAAGAAATACCCATATTATTATAAGCATAGTGAAGTTTATGAGATGTTGAAAAATCATCATACCTATCAATTGGATCACTACTAAATAGATTACGAAATCTTTCATCCAACCACGATAAGGCATTATTTAATCCATTTTGAACTAAATAATCACCGTCTACATATTGAACGAAATGATCATAATTTCCAAAATTAACCCCAACATGAAGGTCAAACCAAAAATCAATCTCATCTCTATATTGCAGCAACATATCACGCATAATAATTGCTTCTGATTCTGAAAAAGGGGCAGTACCTTTCATGTTCCAAGCATCTTCAACTAATGTATTCCAGTTGGATTGAGTTGTAAAATTGCTATTAATATTAACTCCGTTTACGTTCCCAAATATCTTTGGTGTTTGATTAAAACCCCAAGGATTCCATATAGGCACACAGATAATCCTTACATTATCTCTTAGATATCTGTAAAATTTATTTATATCAGGATTATCCATTACATACCCAATCAATAATGCAAGGCCAAATATACTAGGAAGTTCTTGTGCATGTATACCTGCTGAAATTACAATACTTCTTTTGTAATTAACTGGTTCAAATACATACTTCCAAATGTCATAAGTATTTGATTCATCCTTACCAAGAGATGTTTTGGTTACAGTGTAACCATCTCCCTTAATCCCAACATGAGTGTCATAAAATGTTGACAAAAAATCATTTAAACTCATTGTTGTGTTTGCATATGCATTTGATTGTGTGGGTGGTTCAAAAAAATCCAAATCTAAACTTGTTATTAGTTGTTTTTCCATACTTCTTAATCTTGAATAGTAGGAAGGTTTGTATCCAAACATTATATTAACCTCCCAACAATACATGAAATTCCAGTTGGAATAGTTACTGTTGCCCCAGCAGTACCACCAATAGGAGTGCGATAACCACCAGCAGGTATTTTTAGTGCTAATGCATTAACCGTAAAAGTCTGCCAAGTTAATTCTTCATGGTATATTTCAATTGCTGTAATATTTGCGGAAAATGTGATTACGCTATCCACAGCATCGTCATTAGTTTTTTGTTCCGCAAGAATGCTACCAGTTAGTATAGTATTAACTTTAGCACTCCCACTAAACAACAAATTATAAATTCCACTTAACCATCCTCTAATTCCAATTCCTCCAGTTGGTTGATTTACTCCAGTTGCATCTGTGCCATCTTGTGATGGACTTCCTGGTAAACTAGTTACATTAATATTTTGGTTTCTAAAATCAAATTCACCCATAATTAAATTCCTCCTTTTTAATTTTTGTTTTGTTTGTTTAATATAATTATTAATATTGCTATTTAATAGATATTAATAATTATAATAATAATTTAATCTAAAATCTTGATAATTTAGGTATAAACTTATTAAAGCAATTCATTTCTTCATTTGGATTGATATTAAATAATTTATTTATGAATTCTTTTATTTTATTTATATTTTCTAAAATATAAATTCTCCTTTATGTTTATTATTTAATTTTATTATTTATTTTTATAATACTTATAAATTTACGTCCCCTATCTTTCCAATTAATTGACAAATAACTTCATCATTTGAATAGGGGAGAAGATAGGGAAGAGGTAAATTAAAAGAGAGAGGATGTTAGAGGAAGTAAATTACTTACTATTCCCAACTTCCTTACTCACATCATCAAATTCTTTTTTAGTTTTCATAATACCACCAATTGCATTTGCAACATTTAGTCCTGTTACACTATAGATTAACAATTCAACTAACTTTAATAAATTATCTCCAATGTCACCATTGATATGATAAGAATAGAGGGAATAGATGAAACCTATTAATAAACAAATGATTAGAGATGATACTTTTCTTTCTTCTAGACTTATGAAATTTTTTAGGTAGTCGTTCATAGATAAAAAGTTACCTTTCTATTTATTTTAATATTTTGCCATATAAGTATTGAAATTAGCATTTTTAACTTGTTGTAATATTTGATCACAACCAGATTTATTATAGTAAGCACCTACCTGACAACGATATAAAGGCCAACGATTTGTAATAAATGTAGCATCAATAATACCTTCTCCAACAAAAGCAGAATCAATATTAACTTTTTTAATATGTTTAAATAAAATACTTTCTACTTCTTTAACAGTTGGATATCTTTTTTCTCTTTTCTTAAAAGAAGCAACAATTAAACCATATAAAGCAGTTACATGTGGAGTAGCCATTGAAGTACCACTTAATAATCTATACTCATTGTTAGGCCATGCAGAATATATCAAAGAACCAGGAGCACCTACATCAATACCATCATGTGTATTGCTATAACCAGCAGGATTACCACTTTCTTCTATTGCCCCAGTAGTTATTACTTCATATAAAAAACTAGGATAAGAAGCAAATTCTATCGTGTCTGCTCTTCCATCACCAGAATTACCAGCAGCAACAATAACTGCAACTCCTGAATTAATCAATCTACGAATAAGATAATGCATCATTGGATCATAACTACCACCAAAACTACAATTTACTGCTACAACTTTATCTTTTTCTTTAGCAGTTTCATTCCATCTAAGAATATGAATAAATGCTTCTTGTATATTTAAATTTACTTTAGCATCACCAAATACTTTTAATGGCATAATCCTTGCTTCAGGTGCTACACCTGTAGTTTTCCCTGCAATTGTACCTGCTACGTGTGTTCCATGACCTTCTACATCTTTTACATTATCTATACTTTCAATAGATGTAAAATTTTTAGCACCAATAATTCTACCAGTAAATTCCTTATGATTTACATCTAAACCAGTGTCAACTACAGCAATTACTATATCTTCACCTTTTGAACCATTTGGATTGTTCCAAAAACTTTCTACATTAATCATTTTTAAATTCCATAAATTTTGTTCTGAAAATTTTTGTATTGAAAATTCTTGTATTTCATATGGAAATAAATTCATAAAAACACCTCCTAAAAATTATATTTATATTAACTATTTAATACTAATCTCTCTTTTTTCTCCATCCCATTTATATTCCTTACCAAACATATTACAAAAATCTTTAACTGAAAAATAAATATGATCATTAATTATATAATTTTCAACATATGCATCTTCATCATTTACTTTAACCTTAACTGAATCTTTTGTATTCAAAATATTTATATTTGTATTATCTTTAACTTCTTTTGTATTATCTTTTATTTCTTCTTTCTTATCTACTATTTTTTTCTTCAATCCCAATCCTAAAGCCAATCCATTAGTTATACTTTTAACTAACCCTTCCAAGAAGTTTGCATCTTTAAGTAATTTTGCATCATTTACATTTGAGATAAAGAGATTTTCTATTAAACATGCACTACATTTAGAATTCCTTAAAACAGCAAAATTTGCACGTTTTTTACCTCTATCAAATACATTGTATTGTTTCATATATTTCATAATTTCTGCATGTAATATATTCTGTATATCTAATGATTTTTGTGAAGCATTATTATGTATAAATGACTCAAATCCAAATGCATTTGTGTTTTGTGCTGAGTTAATATGTGTTGATAAGAAATAATCAGCTTTAATAGAGTTAGCATAATTTGTTCTGTCGGTTAATGTTCCTCTTGGTGCAATTCTTACATCTACTTCGTAGTTAGATTTTAGGTGATTAACAATACCTTCTACAATAATGTCTGTCAAATCCGACTCATATAATCCATTACCTACTGCACCTGGATCTGAATTTTTACCTATATGCCCCTTGTCTAGTACCAAAATAGTCATTTGAAATAATCTCTCCTTTTTGTTTTTATTATTTTTTATTTTATTGATAATTTATTAATATTTAATTTTTCTTACCAAAATCATCAAAATATTAAAAATTATCAAAAATCACGTTTTACAAAACCATTAATTTATAAGGGTTTAGAGTATGTCAATTTTCTAAAAATCGTTACAAAACTCTCCTTCTATTCAAATATTATATTATTAATTTTATTTATTAAAATTATTATTCATTAATTCCTTTACTAACTATCTCACCAATTTTATCATTTATTGCTTTAGTAATTTGTTCATTGATAATATTATTACTATTTACATTCTTGACATCTACATTATTATTTTTATGATAATTACAATATGTAGAGTATATACTTGAAGAAACAATAATAATTGCAGTTACAAAAATAAATCCCCTTTTTATAATCTCATATTTCCCTTTTGTCCTCTCCACCTGAATACAAGTTTCATTTTTCTCTTTGTTCATGAGAAATTGCAAAATATTGTTGTTAGAATTTAATATACTAACATTTAATAATTTTAATTCATTTCGGAATTCATCTTGACTTTCACTAATATGTTTAATGTCACATTCTATACCTACTATTTTATCTTCACAATCTTCCAGTCTTTTTTCAACAAAATTGAATTTTTCTTTGATCTGCAAATCATCCACTTTAATATCACCCTTTCTATTAGAAAGTCTATCCTCACTTTCATTTTCACAAATATACTCACTATTATTTACGTCATCTACATCACCTACATTTATTACATTAAAATTATTTAAACTTTTTTCATTTTCCATTAAACTTTCATAATTATTTTTTGAATTCATACTTGACAATCCCTCCTTGATTATGATATAATTCAGTCAACAATAATATCCCATAAATATTATTGGAAATTAACTTGTGAGGTAGAGGGTATTACCTCACAAGCCTACATAGATTTGCTAATTTAATATCAGGTGCTTCCTCAATTCTCTCTAACCTTATTTAAGTGTAGATAAAATATCTATGCTTATTTGAGGTTATATTTGTTTGTTTATTTATAATATAGGCACTGATAAAATTATTTTACCTGTGTTTGCTGAAGCAATAATTTGTGTTGCTCTGCATTGTACTTGAGGTAGAGGTTGAGGTGGAATATAATCACTATATTTACCAATATATAAATAAAATACACCAGAAATACTAACAATGTAATATGCATAGTAAGTGTAATTACTGCTATTATAATAAGTAGAATAATTAGATGAGTATAATCCATTTAACATAGTTGAACTATAAGTATTATCATAAGTATTATCATTAATATTAAACTTTACAATATCAATTAATTTATCACTACTTAATATTATTCTGTATATATAACTATTATCAATTTGTGCTTTAAAATTAACATTGTTGTAATTTGAACCACCTATATCGTCAACATAAGATAATAAATTATTATTTATATTGTAAATAAAGGTTTTATTATATACAGATATATAAATATTATTTAATATATCACTATAACAATATGATTTAATATAATTAGTACCATCTATATCATTTTTAATATTAATATAATTACTACCATCTATATTAGAACTAGAAAGATATATATAATATTTATTTTCACTAATAATATAATTTAAAAATACATAGTATACGATATTTGTACCAAATAATATATTTATTCCATAATCAATATTTTCATCACCGTTAGATGAATACATAAAAGTATCAGCAAATCCACTACCATTAATATCAAAACTATGTAATTTTATATCATAATTTCCCCATTCTTTAGGATAATAATGTGCCATATAAATATGATCATTGTATATTTCAAAATCAAAATTGGCATAACCAAATATTAATGCGTCATCATATTCAAAATTTGTAACCTCTGTGTTTATATATTTATCACCATTATAATCCATTGATGATAAATAAAAATATATTGTACCGTAATCAATCACTACATTACCATTTACTAAATGATATGTATATACAAATTTATCATAAAATATATAAACTTTATTATTATATTCCCTAATATTATAATCATAAATAAATTCAAAAGTTGTATCTGTATTTTCAAAAAATGTTCTTTGTGTCTCAATAAAATTATTACCATCTAAATCTGATATTGCTGTCCATATTTGATATACTCCATTAATATCAGTATTAGCATATAAATAATGAGTATATCCATTACACTGTATTACATTTTTTATTACTCTATCACCTAATGCAAGTATTTGACTTTCAATAAATTCAGGAATATTATCACATCCTTTTAAATGTTATTATTAAAACAATAAAAGTATCTTATTTTATAGGATACTTTTAAATAAAACACTTTATAAAATTTTAAATATCATAAATTAACCATTAATACTCATTAAACTTCAATCTACCTAAATTAACATCAAAAATACTTTTCTTATCATTCTCAACAATAATAAATTTAAATACTTTATTATCTCTTATTAAATTTAAATCGTACTCATAAGTCACTAATTTAATTTTAGGTTTATTTTCTTTATTTTCCGTATCTTTATTTTCATCATCTAAACTAACAACTTTCCTACTTATAGGTTGGATAATATTCTCACCTATAACTATAACTGCATTACCTATTTTATCTTCATCTTTCTTCTTATTTCCACCCTCATCTCCTTCTTCAACAAAAACCATTGATATTCTTAATTTATCCTTATTTTGATAATAATATTGCTTTGCATCTGCTAGAGTATAAGTTCTTAAAAGATTAGAATATTCAGCAGATAATCTAGCAATCTCAAGAAGTGTGTTGCTTATAATGATTGATTCTGAATTGGAATTTTTTATTGTGTTATCTTTTAGATTGTTATTGATTTTGTTTTTATTTTTGATTCCTAGTTTAAGATACTTTTTAATTTTAATTGTATCTGATTCGTTGTTTTGAATAGTGGTAGAAGTTTTAGGATTGTTAAAATAAATATGAGATAATTCTTGTGATGGTACATTGTTGTTGGTATCTGAAATATAAACATAATTTGAATTTTTCATGTCTTTCTCTAGTTGATAAGTGATAAAATTATCTGATAGTTTTTTGCATCCTGTTAAAGTTAGTATGGTTAATATTGATAATAGAGATAGTATTAATAAAGATGACGATAGTAGGATTGTTAGTTTTCTTTTCATTTTGGGACACTCCTTTTAAGAATAATTTTATTGGTTAATTATATTAATAGTTTAATACAATTATTCTTAAAAGTCTTAAATTTTATGTCGATGATAAATGTAATATTATAGGTGGTTATGGGAAAATATGTTTTTTGTTTTTGTTTGTGATTAATGTTAAGATATATGTGATTGTGATAGATATTGATAAAACAAAAAGAGTAGAAGTTAATCTACTCTAAATTAATCATCCTATTCAAACAACATACAAAAATCTTTAGCATTTAATATTTTAAATCCTAAACCTTCAACATCATGCATACCACTATTTAAATCATCTGAGATCAAATATTCTGCATTGCCTGTAATTGCAGTTTTCAAAAACATATAATCATATTTATCATTTATTTCTGGACATATTGTATCTTTAGTATTAATAGAAGTAGAATAATAGAATAATTCCATTAAATATTGAAGTATTGATATTCTTTCTTTAATATCATCAATATTGTGTCTAGTAAAATTCTTTATTACATAAACCAATTCACCTATAGTATCTTGTGCAAATAATAATTGAATTTTCTTATTATCAATCATTTCAATTATTTTAACACAATACTTTTTAGATTTATCAGAAGAAAATAAACCATCAATAAAAATATTAGTATCAACAACAGCTTTTAGTTTATATTTAAATTTATCTCTCATATCTTTTAATCCCCAATGTCTTTCTAATTTCTTTATCTGTTAATCCTTTCTTTTTTATTGCTCTTTGTGCAATTTCTCTAATTTTAGCCATACAAGTTAATTTTTCATTGTCATCATATTCATCTTCTCTAATTATATTTTCCATATTTAAATTCACATCCTTTCTGGAAAGTTTAGATGATTTGGTATTACTACGTCTTATTATTCCGATTCTTGGAGTGTTTAGAGTAGTTTTTATTCTTGATTTTTTTGTTCTTGATGTTCTAGATGGTGTTCTAGATTTTCTAATTCTCATAAATTAAATCTCTCCTTTGTTTGTAATAGTGTAGTATGTGTTAATACTATATTACAATAGGAGAGTAGGTATGTCAAGTTAATATTTAAAGGGAAATTATATTTATTGTTTGTTGATATTTTGATTGATAAAATAATTATAAATTAGAATGATATGGTTATATCTAATTCATTTACGATTTGTTCTATAGTTAATCCAGTGTTGAGTTTTTGTAAGATTATTTCATGTGAATTTTCAGGGATTGTTATAGTAGTTAGGATGTTAATCATAGTTATTCCTCCTTTTTAAATTTTAGATATGGTAAATTTGTAGTAAATTGTGATAAAACAAAAAGAGTAGAAGTAATCTACTCTAAATTCAAAACAATATATGATTATGTTGTTTAATTATTTAACCTGATAGCGATATTATCACCTTTAGTTTTTTACTATGCTATCGTGAAACACGACCCCCATAATTTAATTTTACCTTTACGATATTATCGACAGGATTTGTTTTAAGATATTTTTATATTTAAAACATATGTATTTAAAATCTCTTCAATTCTATCAAAATCATAATACCAAATTTCTAATAATCTTATATTATTATTCTTTGCATATTTTCTTTTCCTACGATCATGTTCTAATTGTTTTTCAAATTGTTTTTGTGCATACTCTTCACCTTTCCCTTCAAAATCTACAGGACGTTCATGTTGTTCACCTTGATATTCTATAAGTAAATTTAATTTAGGTATATAATGATCGTAAGATAATAATCCTCCACCTATGCCAATTAGATTATTATATTTCATTTGAGGTACAAAATAATTATTATTTTTATTATTTAATAATTCAATTTCTAATTTGTTAATTTTAATCCAATTATTATTTATTAATACTTCATCAATTTTCTTCTCTCCTTTGGATTTTGAACATTCTGGACAACCATTGCCATAACCTCTACTATGAATCGATGTAAACCATTCGTGACCATGCTCACATATCCACCAAACTTTATCATGATTGCCAGGAGTATATTCTTCAGGATTTCTCTCATTTTTATTATAATTCCACTCTTTACACAATTCAGGATTAATAACTAATAAATTATAGTCTTTGCTAGCATAATATCCAGCACAATAAGGACAACTATTACCATTATTTCGGCAAGCAATTGTTGTATACCATTCATGCTCAGAATTATTACTACATTTCCACCAAACTTTATCTATACTACCTGGTGTATAATCTTCTGGTCTTTTAGAATTTTTATTATAATCCCATTCTATACAAACATTTGGATTGCAAACTAATAAATTATAATCTTCGGAAGGTAATTTACCTGCACAATATGGACAATCTCTACCATAGTTTCTATTATTAATTTTTGCAAACCATTTATGTTTAGGATTATCTTTACATTGCCACCAAACCTTTTTATCTGTACCACAAGTAACATCATAAGGAGTCAAATCACCATTCAAAGTAGGATGCCATTCTTTTGCTAATTCAGGATTTTTTGTTGCTAAACAATTTGACAACCCAACTTTTTGTCCTGCACAATAGTTACAACCATGATTACAATGATAAATACTATTCCATGTCATTTCAAATTCTTCTCTACATTCTTCTTTTAAACATTCCCATTTTAAATTTTTATTTATACTTTCATATGTATTACTAATCAAATTAAACTCTTTATTATTTAGTTTGCACCATAATTTTATATTCTCTATTGTGTATGGATTTGATTTATGTGCTAATAAAGGTATATTTCCATTTTTTAAACTATTTAAATTAATAAAATAATAATAACCTTTAATATCTTTTATTGTTAATTTAGAAATAACACTAATATATTCCTTACTAATTAATTCATAACCTTTGTTTTCAACATAATCTTTAACTTCTTTATATGTAATTATTATTGACAAACTATCATCCTCCTAAATATGATTTATTATTATATTTATAATTATTTCTCCTAATAAAAAATAAAAATAGGGAAGAAGTATAGGAGTTACTTCTTATCAATAGGTTAATTACTCCTATTTATCCCTATATAAAATAAAAAAGAACCTACATTTTGTAGATTCTTTAACATTAACAATATCAAAAATCAAACTATTTAGTTATCAAACAATCTAAAAAACCAATTCACCTTTACCAACACCAAAGAATTTCTCTAAACACGTTTCACATATTTCTTTACTAATATATTCACCATCATAATTGCTACCATAACTTGCCAATTGACGAATAAACCAAATTTCATCATAGTCAAGTATAATCTTTCCGCATTTATCACAAATTACAATGCTATTTAAAATATTGTTTACATTGCCCATTTTCATACCTCCTAATTCAATCCTAAAATTATCTCGACACCATCACACATCAACAAGGTAATTTCATCATCGAATATAGAGGAGATATGTATTGCTTCAATATCATCCATTTTAATTATAATGTTTTGATAATTAATTTCTTCATCATAGTTTAAGTGACCAAATTGGTATGTGTTATTTGTAAAACTAATAAATTCAAATTCAGGATAATATACATCTAAATTAACAGTTCTGCATAATACTCTTAACCAAACTGGTGTGTCGTTGAAATTTAACATGAATTCTTCAAACTGCTCATTAGTTAATTGATTAATCATAATAAAACTCCTCCATTAAATTTATTACAAGGTATTATTAATTAAAAATTAACCTTGTAACCATATTATAACGGAGAAGTTAACTATAATCAACCATTGTTAACCATGATATAGAACGATATGATAAAATTACAACTTATTATCAATCATTTGCTATTTATTTCTTTCATTTTCTAAATATTGCGTTAAAACAAATCTAATTAAATCAGGAAGAGTCATTCCTTTTAAATCAGAAAGTTTTTCATATTCCTTTTTAAATTTACTAGTAACCCTAACAGATATTAAATCTTTCTGTAATCTTTTTTCCACCTTAAAATCACACTCCTATCTATAATATTATACACTACACTTATGTATTTTTCAAAAATAGAAGTGAAGACAAGTGAAGGTAAGGAGAAATTTCTATTAACGTAATAATACCATATCTAAATTATAAAGTCAAGAATATATTATATTTATATTCTGTAAAACTTATTTTAATAAAATAATAATAAAAATAGGTATTGCTAATTAATAATTTAATTTAAACAATACCTATTAAATATACTGCTATTATTTATTGTTAACTTCTAATTATAGGATTATGACAATTAGCAAACCAATTTAACAAACACTTATCTAAATTACCAGGCAAATACTGAAGATGATTTTTTGTATAAATTATAGCACCAGAATATAAGGATTTTAATTTACCGTCAATCATAATTTCCTCTTTAATAGCTTGTATCATTGGTGAATAAGGATATTTCAAACTTCCTAAATCCATTTTGTCATTAGTATAATTTTGTATAAAAAACTTAATAAATGAGATCTCTTCATATAAGAATTTAAATTTAATCTCTACACTCACAGGATGAAATATTACAGAACCCGTTTCTGTTAAAACATTAGTATTAACATGATCTGTAGTAGATATAGTTTTTAAAAGACTTGCTAAACTTGTTAAACTTGTAATATTACTATTAAGTGCGACTGCTCTACATTGTACAGATGGCATTTTTTTATTTTCCAAGTTAATTTCCTCCTTTAATTTTATTAATTATAAAATATCATAATAATTATAATATGTCAAGAATAAATTTAAAATTTATTTTTATAATTTATTACGTTAAATTAATCCAATATTATTGACAAAATTACTTAATTGTATTAAAATAATAGTAAAGGAGGTGTAAATAATAGTGTATTAAAATATAAAGAATAATATAATTTATTTTTGCACACATTAAGTAAATAAAAACAAAATTAATTAAAAAG
>Ga0209318_1001699_pt1 | contig 12775 bp, 18 predicted proteins | sample RifGroE1_FD_183999 | JGI IMG/M metagenome (GOLD analysis project Ga0209318, IMG submission 183999) | Groundwater microbial communities from Rifle, Colorado, USA - Groundwater E1 (SPAdes) (version 2) | ecosystem: Environmental > Aquatic > Deep subsurface > Groundwater | place: Rifle, Colorado...
TTATCGTATATATTTTTGTAAGATCTCTAAACATATATTCTGCTGTATTGAAAGTATTATATCCACTTTTATTTATAGATATACTGACAGTACCTTCATCCAACCTGAATGATGCAGTTCCATCACTACCAGTTAATTTGCTTTGAGATGCTTTTCCTGCTGTTGCAACCAATATTGTCGCACCTTGAATAGACAAGCCGGTTGTAGAATCTATTACTGTTATAACAAAATTCCATTGGAGAATTGGTTGACTTACTACTATTGATGTCGTTGTACTGTAGCATGTCGTTCCAGAATATGCAGTTACTCTATATGTTCCAGCAGTTCTTCCAATAGAATCAAATATATAAGTACATTTCCCAGTAGTTACGTTGGTATTACACGTTCCTAATACTGCTCCAGCATCATCTTTAAATGTAACAGGAAATGATGATCCTCCTATTCCAAAAGGTGTCACAGTTGCAGTTAAAGTTACCTTATTATTAGTCGTACTTGTAGGGTCTAATGTTGCACTAAATGGATCTAATGATATACCTGTACATCCAGGAGCAGTCATAGATATAGTACTTGTCTTAGTATCAGTTAATATCCAAGTACTACCATCCCATCCATATGCTTCTGTTGTAAGTGTTACATCCTTATTTGGCATTGTATATGTTGTTCTAATACTCCACAATGGTCCTGTAGGAAATGTTGCAAGCGATGCATTATCTTGACTTGCAATTTGACTACCGTCTATCTTAATTACACCTCTTACTTTACCAGTAACTCCAGAATTAGCAATATCGGCTTGAATTGTAACAGAACTTCCTGCTGTCACTACTGGCATACTTGGAGGTATATTACAGGTACCCGTACCTAGTCCAACTTTCCAACACCAGTTAAATATAGTAGCCTTTGGTACCTCTATAATAGGTACTATTTCAAACAATGAGAAATCTACTGGACCTTGTCCAGGTATTGCTATTTCTGCTACGTATTTATCTGCAATCAATGTTTTTGTAAATGTATAACTCCCATTTCCTTGGATATAATCTATATAATAAGGATAATCAGGAACACCTGTGCTTCCCAGTCCACGATCTGTCTTAGAAGATATTAAAACTCCCCATCTATCAGATCCCGTTAAAATGATATCAGACGGTTCTATTACTGTTCTAATTGTTACTGTCTTTCCAGATACACTTGTAAATACTTGTGCCATAATTAACTCCCGCTCCCGCTCCCTTTAGAATTAGAAACTATATATAATGCAGCCAATCCTATACCTAATAATAGCAATGCTCCACTACCGCTATCCTTGTCCTTTGTTTGGTCAGTAATTGTTTTCTTAGTATCATCTACAGCTGTATCTGAACATTCGACTAATTGCACAGCACTTATCTGCCCTGCATTATACTTTTCTATGCATGAATCAATCTTTAATGCCGCATCATCTCCAGCTTTACTTATTGTTGGATCATTAAAGAAATCTCCAGCAGCATTTCCAACAGATTGTACTCCACTCTTCACACAATTAGAATATCCAACAGAATTATTTGGAAAGTTAGCTTTACAATTTTTTTCCATATTATCTAATATTGCGTTATCATGCTCTCCAACCTGCTTCCCTGTAAATGTCTCTCCTAATACCTGTTGTACAGCCTTTATGAGAGCCCAACCAACTACTATTCCAATCCCTATTATTACTACTCCAAGAGCTATTGCAATAATTATTCCTGGTGTAAATACTATTGACATTGATTGCACATCATAACCCATGTCACTATATCCCATGCCACTTAATTCATTAAGATTTACTCTGATAATTACTCTATTATTTGGAGTATCTGTTACTATTTCTGTAGATACATATTGCCAATTTGTTAATCTTGCATCAGACATTCCATTTATAATTGCACCAGTTATTGATGATAATTTTAAAGTTATATCATCTGCTGCTCCACCAACATTATACCACGAATGAGGTTTAACATAAAATTCTAGTTGGTGTGTTGATTTATCAACTGGAAGAGGAATCTCAATAGTTGAAATTGTCAACTGTACGACAGACGTACCAGCGGTCACATTCTTAGAAATCAGTACTATCGTATATCTTTCACTTCCAATAGTAAAAACATTACCAGCACTACTAACCTGAGGTGAAATCTGACCTTCTATTAGTACATCTATTGTACTATAATTAGGTCTTATATCATATATTCTAACCAGCTTGTTACAAAGCAAGCTATTAATGCCGCTTATAGTACCTGTCTGCTGACATATTATAGTCATATAATCACAATCTCCCTCAATTATTTATCTTTATTAGTAATAGCAATAGATTCTATTTCTTTCATCTTATCTTCAGTTACTTCATTTGGCATTCCTTCACATTTCATATCTTTTATCATTGCCAATATTTCCAAAAGATGTCTATATTCATCAGATATAATATTTTCTATTGTATCAATATGTTCTTCTGAAGTCAATAACATCTTAAGCTTCGCGTATTCCAAAATACCATTAGCCTCATCATCTTTTGCTGCATGTAATCTTTTACAGATATCCATTTTCTGTTCCTCCTAGTTGTTATCTACTATTTACTACTAATTTCCATTTTCAACAATATATTAATACACTGTTGCACTCTTATCTCCTAACAACTCTCGGTGTTTGTGGTTCCAAAGCAGGGGCAGCCCTACCCATTTCACACTCTTATACATTCTTATATATGAATCTTCCATTTTCATTATCTTATTATAGGCTTCTCCAACACTGTCACCCATCAAAATGTTTTTCATTAATTGAATATGGATATCTCCAAACATATCTTGACTCTGCATCGTATCAACGGGGAAAAGCAAAAGATCTGAATAGCCCAAATAAGTGGTCGCTCCATAGGCCACTGCACATCTTCCAAGATGTCGACTGGTATGACATGCCACAGATATAACTATTGTACCCTTTAATAAATGGATATTGGTTGGATTGAAACATAATGGTAAACAAACAGAATCTTGTAACCCACAAATTTCTTTTGTACATCCACTTAATTTAACTGGATTTAAAAGACTACTTAATATTTCTGGTTCCATTTCCATTAATTCATTTATCTCATACTTTCTTGTGATCATACATTCTTTCTGACCGTTAAGCGAACTTTGGCAACCGTGAGAAAAGGATGCTAATAATCTAGGTTGATACTTTTGAATGGATTTTGTAACATTATCATAAGTGGTAGCATCTTTCTCGATACTAACAACATTATAACCTAGATTCTTAGCCATTTTAATGGTTTTCTGAGCCCAATCATAAGTCCAAACCGTCGCATCATTGGGTTTTCTTGGTGCTAAAATCATTATTGTAGCTGTATTCATATTAATATTAACTCCATAAATCGTCTAAAGTCGGTTGTTTCTTACGATCTTTTAAATAATTATGATATTCTCCTCTTATTACCGCATAAAATATTCTATTTTCAATAGGATGTGTTCTCCAATAATCCCATAATTCTTTATTTTCAAAATATCCTGGAAAAAATTTTAAAATATCGTATTTATCTATACATATAATTCCATTTCTGCGGTCAATAATTCCAAGAATATCCAATTCTGTAATAGGTATATATTCCTTTGGTTTAATTATGCATCTTAATACATTATTAATATTTTGAAGATGCATAACAGCAATCTTAATCATTCCAAGTTGCTTTTTTCTCCCTCCCATTTCTACAAGCCAACGCGCAAAATGTCCATGATTATTGCCTTCATATTCTCTATACCACTCATCAATTTCTTCTGTAACAAATCCATTAGCTTTATATATCAGATATGAAATTTTTGACTTATTCCTAGTCAATATTCTTCGCTCTTCTTCTTTACCTAGTCTACATGTATTTGAAAATTCTTTTATAAATTTAAATTCGCTTTTGTCTAATTCTTTAATTATACCACTAATTGATACTGTAAACGCTCTCAGTTTCCCAGACTTAAGTAGTTGGTAAAACCAATCCATATTTAAAGATGAATTTTTACTTAAATTATTTTGCAAATGATACAAAAGTTTCGCATCAAAGAAAAACCAGCACTTATCATATATTCCTATATTTTGGTCTATTTGTCTTCTTATAGTATCTTCAAAATATGACAACTGAGGACTTCCGCTTCTTGGATCACAACGAGTCCTTTGTATTTCTACAGGTATATTAGGACCATGTACCATAAGATCTACATCATCAAATTCTCTTTCTACAACACTATCAGGAAATCTTTTCTTCAATTCTATTATTATATACGGTCTAACTTGTTCAACTTCCCAATATCCATATCGATTATTTATACTTTCTTTCATATTTTCTCACCGTTATCATTTCTTTCCAAATGTTATCTCACCATTATTATGGTATTAGTCCTGAACCTGGCCAGATTCAGAACTTAACGGTGAGATACCATCTTATATTTTCATATAAGCATAATATCGTTTTTTACACATCCATTCCAAGGATTTCTCTCGCATATATGATAAAAACCTCAGTATAATATTCTGGATGTTGTGAAAAATGAATAACCTCTTCTTTTGTAGTTATCTGTTCTGCACCTATTAAAAAGTCCAACAAACCTAGAACATTGGATTTATTGTCAAACCAATTCATATATAAATGACCTCTTATGACTATTTAATTCCAAATAATCTCTTATGACTATTTAATTCCAAATAATCTCTTAAATTTACTACTCTTTTTGTCAAGATATTCTACTATACTATCTTTAACAATTTCTTTAACAGGAATTTCTGCTGTCTCAGAATATTTCATTAATCTATCATATGTTTCTCTATCTATTCTAACACATAATGTCGGAAAACTATTATTATATTTCTCCTGTGCTTTCTTCTGCGCTTCTGATAATTTAGACATGTAGTTACTATAATAGTAACTATACTACTTAAATGTTGCTACTGTACTTGATTCTATATAGTAACTACATATTTTTATAACATTATAAAAATAAATAACTTCTAATAATCTTCGAGTTCTTTTTCAACCGATTTCAGTTTTCTTCCAACTTCTGAATCTTTGTCCTTCATCTCATCTTCTAGTTGTTCAACCGTAAATGAAACATGTCCCGCATGTATTTTGGTATTTTCAGGTTCATCACGCGTTAATTTCTTATATTCTACCATAATATCCTCCAATCAAAAATAATATTCAATAATAGTCATTTCACTATTCAAAATCTTTGTGCCCAACAGGCAAACGGAGATGTAATAAAACTGACACTAAATCCTGTTGGGCACAGTACGAACCCTCGGTCTTCCTTCTATCTTTCTCTCTTCTTCATATGGCATATTCATTTTTCACATGGCAGGCGAAACAAACCCTTCATCATAAAAAGTGCGCCCGTAGACGGGACATTCGTCATTGAACCCTAGCACCACGGACATTGTGAACTATGTACTATGTAAGTACTACAAGAACTATCGTTTAACATCGTACATAGCAAGGATGTACATCGTTTTAACCGAACACTATTTAAACGCTATAATGACACATAGAAACTATGTTAATCATAAAGCATCTTTACAATCAAAAAATTAAAATATCAGGATCGATTGTGACTCGATCCTAATATAACTGTTGTTGTTTCTTCGAAGGTATTATATACTTCAGAAATACCAAATATCAACGTCCAATGCGAACTTGACGTGAGCGGTATCACCGATAATATTGTCGGCACCTGTTAGAAGTACTGCATTGATTATCATATGCTGTTCACCGTTGAGTTCGATACCTTGCTTGAATCGATACCATTCCTGGTCCGTCTTTAAGATAGTGGTTGGTGTAGCAAGAGCACCTGCGGTTTTGATAAGTGAGACATCACCGTAGAAGACTCTGGCAAGATTAGTTACACTGTCTGTGATACCCTCCTTGGTCATTCTTATCTTAGTACCAAAGTTGATTTCAGCATCGGATGTACCTAATGCTCTTATTCTCAATGAGTGTGCAGTTCTGGCATCTGCGCCCCTTACGATCTGCTGAGTTCCCATTATAGAGAATTTCTGACCTGCTGGACATCTTATGTCAATAAAATTGCCACCTGCGCCCGCAAGTACTGTGGTCAACGTTACAATCTTGGTGTAATTTTCATCAAGAGTGATCTGCTCCCTTCTGCCACCAAGGACTTGTTCTACATAGTCAACATATGCGCTGTAGTCATCCTTCGCTGCAACCGGAGCTCCTTGTAATGATTGGATATTATAATCTGTCATATTTATCTTTTCTCCTATTTTCAATTACTGCATTCCGAACATCTTTCCGGCCTGTACGTATGCTGCTCCTGGTCTTCCAGTAGACGACATTGCTGATGTTTCTCCTGCAAAGCCATATCTTGTCTGTCTTGGTTCTACTCCAGGCGGTCTTGTTACTCCAGGTGTAGCCATTCCAGGCATAAATGCATATTTCCTGTCTCTTTCATCAGGAGTCATAAGCGCACTTCCCACATATGGCGGAAGTCTTGGGCTCATTGCACCTTCTGCACTCTTGATTCCAAGCTGTGCTCTGAGCTGTCCATTTTCCTGGATGAGCCTATGTACTGTTCCTGTATCTACGCCAGACAATGATCTGCTTGAATTCTCTCCCATCATTTCATATCCCATTACTGTTGCTGAAGCCGGATTCTTACCTGCATTAAGCAATCTCATAAGAGTATCAAGTGCTGCTGATGTTACGATACCTTTTTCGATATCTGGACTTACTTTCCCTCTCAAGAGATACCATGCTGCAATCTTAGGAGCATTGTTACCTGCCCATGCATACACTCCGTCCATAGTTGTGACGACTTCTGCATCAGACTTCACCATGCTCTGTACACGTCTACCGAGTACTCCAGCACCAACAAGACCAGTAACTACTGATCCGCCTTCACTGGCAATCGCATTAAGCGCATCTCCAAGAGGAACTTTTCTTAATTCTGAGAAATCCATATTGATTTCCTCCTCTATATTTTAATCCTTTCTTTTCGGATTATTATTATTGATTTATCATCAATTTGTTCACTATGCTATTCATTTTCAATTCAATTCAAATCAAATTAACTCTTTAATGTCAATGTCGAACAAAGATTCTTTAAATTATCTGGTAACTTACCAAATGCTTTTTGAGCACATTCAGCAAACTCACAACCTTTCAAACCTTTACAAGCTTTAAGATCTCTAGCTCTCTGAGATTGCTCCTTAGGACCGCTTCTAGTAGGAGATCTGAGTATTAGTCTATATTTTGTATTTTCCTTATCCCCATTAGATACAGCATATCCATCTGCTCCAACAGATACCGCCTCAGTCCCTCCACTGCCTTTTCTTAACAGAGCAAGTTCTACAGCATCTATTGGAGCGTCTTCTTTCTTCGACATTGTATGTTAATTATGACTCAAATTGAAATATGTTATTCATCAAACCCACCAAACGTACTTAAAGTTTGGTGCCCGTGTGAGCCCCACCACATTTGCGAACTACGTCCTTGATTTCTGCGCCAGTCATTCCTGCATGAACACCAGATCTTACACATGCTCCTGCTGGTTTCCCAATCTTTTCAGCAAATGCTTTCTGGATTCTTCCATCTCTTACAACTTTGGACAGAAATACTTTATATTCACCGTTTGCGTTTGGTCCTCTTACTTTTAATATAGCCATATTGTTTCCTCCTTCATTTATTTTGACTATTTTCTTATTTCTTTACTTCAGTTCTATCGTATGATCCTTATTCCACTCATCCAAAGGATGACTTACGGAAAAAATACTTTTCGTATCACACGATAACTGATCTTCTTGGCAACCAGCCATCACTATATGGTCATTGACATTATATCTCTTTGCGTTAACAGGAATAACATCTTGCCATTTAACCTTCATATATTTATATGTAATATTGTCGAAACCAACTTCGTCAGTAACTTCCATATCAGGTATAGGCACTTCTATTCCATCCAAAATTTCCAACGGTATAGAAATGAAAGTATCACTACCTCCGAATCTCTTATCCGTTATCATAATTGGATATCGGCAAACGCATATTGTCATTTCTGATTGTCCTCTTACTATTTGTTTATATTCACATTATAAGTCACTTTATTAAGTCACCATATAACGTGTTACATATGCTCAATTGGTACAAAAGCTTATATAGGTTCTTGTTAAAAAAAGCAGAGCTTACTAACAGAGCTATAATATAGATATATCATTTTAGACAACTACGACAGACTCTTTTCCCATCCCACAAACCATCATTATCATAGTGCCATAACAAACCATCTTCCCTACCACACCGAAAACAATAATTATTATTCAAATATCTACACGAATAGCACAAATACCGATGTGTCCAATTACCATCTATATCCTTATCTGGAATCCAAATAGGTTTATTATTACTTCCTCTACGACTTTCAGTACTTTCGCATAATCTACATTCGACTATGTAATCGAAAAAGTCCATCCCGTCCCAGAATTCAATAATAACACACCTTCTATTCATTATTTCAATACGTCTTCTTCACTAACCAATTTCAATTTAATCTCTTTTTTTGCCTTTTGAACAGCACATTCCAAATCAACCGTAAATCTAAATTTCCTCTTGTTCCGTTTTAATATCTTTCTAACAAGAACTTCATCAACCCTTTCGTCAAAAGCTCCTATATGAAATTCTCTTAATAATCTAACGGTCATTTGAGCTCTAGAACCTGTAAAAATTCCTCTTATTTCACAAAGATCTCTCAAATCATCAATATTAAACCCTAATAATAATCTTAAATCAATACTTAATTGGCCATATATAAAATCTCTATTTCCGCATTTACACGAACATACAACGCAATTATATGTACTCACACTATTATTAATACATCCGCACACAAGACATATCGCGTCAGTTGGTAGATATCTAAATTTACTATTTCTTTTATCTTCTTTTACAACATCATTTGCACGAACAAGATCAATTTTCATATTATCTCACGTATCAAACCATATTTTCTCAGAATCAAATATATGAAAAACAATACAAAAGTAATCAGAAAAATATATCTATAATAGTCTTCTTCTTTCATATATTTGATTTTTGCCCTTATCATTTTGTAAATTTGAATTATGTTCGGCATAAAGCTCTTTTGTAAGCAAAGATAGCTGACCAGAATGACATAATCTTCTGATACATCGTAACTATTCGTGTTACACCTTACTTTCCTTCACTTTTCTTGCCCATACACATCGGCACACACAAAGAATTACATCTTTAACAATCTACTACATTTTAATCAATATCTTATTAAATTGTTCAGTTACCTTATCCCATGTATATCCTCTAGCAAACTTCATAGCATTTTCCCCAAACAATTTCATTCTATCTTTCTCAACATAAGCAAGTTTCATTTTCAAAGCAAGGTCTGACTCCGAAACAAGCGCCCGTGACGAACCGTCTTGAATCTGGTGATATGTAGCTATATTTGCTAACCACCCTCTATTCTTATCTATATCAGTATCATTACCTATTAATTCAGTGAAACTACTACAATCAGGTCCTATATTTGGAATTCCGCAAGCCATACTCTCAATTGTTGCAAGGCCAAAACCCTCACTGCTCGAAGCACTAACATTCACGTCACACAAATTATACCATATATTCATTCCCTGTTCACTCCACCCATTGGATCCAAATGCTGAATACGCAAATACAACATTATCTTGTATCCCTAACTGATGAACAATCTTAATCAGATTAACTCCTCTAATACTCATCGGTAAAGTATGAAGAACCAAAACGCTTCTATCCTTTATCTGTTTACTTTCTCCAATCAGTATACTATATGCTTTAAGTAATCTTGGTATCTGTTTTCGAAGACCAAAATTCTGACCCACAAACCCGTAAATAAATTTTCCTTTCATTCCACTTGCAAACTCTAATATACTAATATCATATTGTTGCCATTTTGCTTTACCGTTCTCATCTCTATTCAACTTTAATACGGATACTATTTCACTTTTATCAATATTTTTATTATTACTCAAATGTTCATCCATATTCTTAATTGGATAAAATACCGAAGGGTCAAAGCCATGATAAATATATTTACTTACTCCAACACCAGCCTTTATCATTTCTTCATAACCGTAATGACATTGGGCTATGACGACTCCATTTCTATTAACAACAGATTTTAAATCAGCAGCCATCCCATATGGAATATTCATACCCTCCACTGGACAATATATTACTTGTTTGTCAAATACCTTTGTAACATAATTCATATCCGCATCTGTCTGACCCACATATAATAATATATCCGGTTGAATATGTTGTATATTCAAAAACAATTGAGTTGATTCATCAACGTGTCCTCCAGTATCAATAGGAAAACAGGGGAAACCATAATCATTACTAACCTTAAGAGCAGTCTGAATTCCTGTCATAGACACTTCATGACCTAGTTTCTTCAATCCAATCGCAATATAGCGACTCACTTTTCCAAATCCTGAATTAACCCAGGGCGAGTTACTCATCATATGTATACGCATATTATCTATCTCCCTTTATTATTTTCAGAAGACTATTGGCTCTTTTTAATTCGTCTTCACACTTAATTCTATATTCTTCATACCAACCATTATTGTAAATATTTCCTTTTGAATCATATTCATATATCTCAACACATGTTAATCTCATTATTTCCTTCCAAGGAAATTTATATATTCTCTCAACTATATTTCCATCTTCACTGAAACAAAAACATAACATATCTTCAAATATCTTTTCCCATTCTCTTTTAAAGCCGCCAAAAGGCCAATACCTTTCTATAGAATTATAATATCTTCCTTGTACTTGGTGAAATAACCCAGTATTTGGATCATAACAATCTATTGGAGATCCTCTAGAATAATTATCATTTTTCTTATTTAAATCTTCCCATCCATACAAAATACATGCCAAATCTTGAGATACGTTTCCTTTTAATTTGTTATAATTTGAGTCTTTACAACCAGTCCTACAATTTGCAAAAGATTTCATTATATTATTATGGCTATCTGGCATACTGTCATAGTCCTTTTTATAACAATTTCTACAAACCCATCTTCCTGTTTCCCTTCCTTTTTTATCTTTTTCTCTATACGAATTTCCAACTATCAATTTTGTTTCCACATCTTTGTCTCTACATCTATCACACGTATTCGTTTTATTATACCATCTTGTTCCACATATCTTACCCATATTATTCACTACCTTACATTTATTTCTAACAATATCTCACACCAATACGGTATTAAAGGCTCCAATTAATTACTCTGGAGCCAGGTAGTGAGATACCGTCTTATTCTATAATTGAATAAGTATTAAGCCACCTTTCTTACCTCTTTCCCAAAATCATTCTTTACATCTACAATAGCATTTTTCATCTGTTTAACAAGAACTTTTCTCCTATATCTTTCTATCATCATCTCAAACCACTCTGGACTTTCTTCCATAACTCTACGCATAACAACTTTAATTTCAGTATCACTTAATCCATTCATTAGTCTTACTTGTTGGATATAATCCGAAAGAAAATTTTCCAACTCTTCTTCTTCCCTATTTAACTTTGACATACTTTATCCTACCTTCTTATCTTTTTCAACTCATCTCTAACTTGTTCTAATCCATTTTCGCATCTAACAACATGATGATCGCGATTGTAATCTCTTACTTGTACCGAATCTAATATTCCTATCCCGCCACATATCTTACATTTATAGTATTTAATTGATCCTTCCCACCAAAACTCATACTTATCTCCACCATTCATATTTTCCCACTTACCCATATGTCCATATTCAGGAATATATTTCCATTCGCTTGTAATATGCGAATAACCACAAGCAAATTCACAAGTCTTACTCAAATGATCATGATTATAATGATAACAGAGAGCATTTCCATTATAAAAGACTATTACTCCAAGTCTCCATATTCTTATACCAAAATCTACATCCTCTCCTCCGCTCCCTCCATTATATCTATTATCAAAACCATTAACAGCTAATATCTTATCAAGTTTCACAGAACCATTACAAGTCCAAAATTCTCCTCCCGAACTACACTGTCTTACAACATTTACATTTTGATATCTAGAGTCTTCTTTACAGTTCAATCCATCTTTGTCACATTCTAGTCTTCTACCACATACCATATATCCTTTGTTGAGATATTCTAAGTGATGAATTAATATATGAGGTTCTGGTTTCTGCCAATCGTCGTAAAATATCACATATTTACTTGTATTATAACATAATAATTCGTTTCTATTAATCGATTGATTCATAAACTGAGTTTTCGGAAAAACTTTCTGCTTAATATATTCAATCCTAATACCATTATTTAATATATATTTTTTTTCTTCATAGTCTAACATTAGAACCTTTATAGTACAATCAATACCATAATTCAATACATTCTCCCACATCTGAACAAACTTGTCCAAATCAGGCCTATTCGAAATCATATGGATTTCAATACTCTCCGCCATAATTCTTCCACTCTTCCTACTTTATCTTCTCAAAAATAAGTCCAGACAACTTAAAGTATCCATCACCTTTCTCTCTACCTTCCATACTTTCTTTCTCAAGATATTTGAACCCTTTTGCAGTTATTTTCTTTATCCAATAATCATCCAACTGTTCATTAACATGATGATATCCACCTTGACCAGGAAGCGCATGTGTCATAACCAATATTCTTCCACAATTTACACTTAACGTCTCAACATAGTTGTCT
>Ga0209318_1001703_pt1 | contig 12752 bp, 15 predicted proteins | sample RifGroE1_FD_183999 | JGI IMG/M metagenome (GOLD analysis project Ga0209318, IMG submission 183999) | Groundwater microbial communities from Rifle, Colorado, USA - Groundwater E1 (SPAdes) (version 2) | ecosystem: Environmental > Aquatic > Deep subsurface > Groundwater | place: Rifle, Colorado...
AGCCCGGGACTTCTCCAACGCCGCCAGCGCCGTTGATGCCTGGATGGCCTCGCCCTCACACAAAGAAAACATGCTTTCCCCCAAATACAGAGAAATCGGCATTGGCGTGGTTGAGGGGGATTTGGCTGGAGTTGACACGACCATCGTCGTTCAGTTTTTCGGGGCAACCTATGCCGATACCGTGCCTGCTCCGGTGGCCAAAGTGACTCCTTCGCCAAAGCCGGTCGTTTTGGCGACACCCCAGCCGACGGCAGCGCCTCTGGCCGTTGCCCTCTTCTCACCAACTCCCACGCCCATTTCGAGGGTTCTGATTTCGCCCTTTAGCAGCACCAAGGGCATTTCTTTGGCGACGGTCGGGCTTCTTTTGGGAGTTTTGGTTATTGACGGGGTGGTCACCAGCAGGCGAAGGATAGTCAGGATCGGGGGAAGAACCTTTGCCCACCTGGCTTTTCTGGGGATGATTTTGGCCATTGCCTTGATCTTAAAAGCGGGCCAGATTATATGAAAAACTTTGCCAAACACCTGCCTCATTACTTCGCTTTATTCGGGGTTCTTTTTCTTGGCGCCTTAGCCTTTTACCTTTTTTCCTACGACCGGGCATTCCAGGCGGCCGTGGCCGTCGCCGTGGCCATCGCCTATGTCGCTTGGGGGACGGTTCACCACTCAATCCACCGAGACCTGCATTTGTCGGTTTTTATCGAATATTTGCTGGTGGCCGCCTTGGGGCTGGTTATCGTTTTCTCTTTGATGTTCAGGACCTGAGGGATTTGAGGAATTCGGCGAAGTCTTGACCAATGTCTTTTCTCTCTAGGGCGTAGCGGACCTGGGTCTTCATGTATCTTAACGGGTCGCCGGTGGTCATCCACTCGCCTTTGATTTTGGCGGCGTAAACGGGGTTTTTCTTGGCGTACTCGATGATGGCGTCGATAAGCCAAAGTTCCTCGTCCTTGCCTAGATCGTTTTTTTCGTATTTCTCCTGAAGGATGTCGATGATTTGGTGGTTTAAAACGAATCTGCCGAACTGGGCCAGTCTTGAGGGGGCGCTCTTTGGGTCGGGTTTTTCAACGGCGTCGAGGACCCTGTCTTTGGAGCCTGGGGCCAGTTTATAGATCCCGTAACGGGAAACCTCTGCTTGGGGGACTTCCTGGACCGCGACCGTGACGCTATTGCCTCTTTTGTCCGAATAATCCATGATTTGTTTGGTACAGGGGGTCTTGGAAGAAACCAGGTCGTCGCCAAACATATAAATAAACCGTTCGTTTTTGCCGATTAAGTCCTTGACGGTCAAAAGGGGGCTGCCGTTTCCGTAAGGCAGGTATTTGTGCTGCCTGACGTAGACATAATTGGCCATTCTTGAAATGGTTCTGACCTTACCGAGAAGCTCCTCTTTGCCGTTATGCTCCAAAAAGTGCTCAAGTTCGAAGTTGGTATCAAAGTGGTTTTCGATCGCCGATTGCCCCGAGCGGGTGACCAAAATGACGTCTTCGATGCCTGCCTCAACCGCCTCTTCGACCAGATACTGAATAATCGGCTTATCGATAATCGGCAGCATCTCCTTGGGCTGGTTCTTGGTGGCGGGAAGGAAGCGGGTTCCATAGCCGGCGGCGGCAATGACCACTTTTCTGATTTTGTCGGCCTTTTTCATGAAAAAATCGGCAGGTAGTGAAAATTATAAGCCCAAGACTGCCTAAAGTCTAGGGTTTGCCTAAAATAAGGCTAAAGGAGTATAATTTAGGCCTATGATTGCCGAAGACACTCGATTTATTAGCCCCACGGTGGGTGAGCTTTCCGTGCCTGAAATGATTTCGGAGATCGAAGGATTCGTCAACGAAGAGCCCGGTAGTTTTTATCGACTGGTCATCGGCACCGACTCCCAAACCAGAAGCATCAACGGCCACGCCGAGATCGATTTCGTGACGGCCATCATTGTCCACCGGGCCGGCCGCGGGGCCAGGTACTTCTGGAAGAAAGTCAAAAAAGACGTCAAGGTTCCGGTTTTGCGGGATAAAATCTATACGGAAACGGCCATGAGCCTGGAGGTTGCTCAAGACTTGGTCCCCGATATCAGAAAAAAGATTACCCCCGCGAAATATGATTTCGAAATTCACATCGACGTCGGACCCCTGGGGCCAACCAGGGAGATGATTAGGGAAGTCGTCGGCATGGTCAACGGCAACGGCTTTAAAGCCAAAACCAAGCCGGAATCATGGGGAGCCTCTTCTGTGGCCGACAAACACACTTAATTATAACCCATAATGTTGAATAGATTGAACCTCTGGGGTATAATTAGAACTTGCCAATAAAATGAAAGTATTAATTACGGGCGGAGCCGGGTTTATCGGTTCCAATTTCGTCCACTACTGGCTCAGGCATCACCCCAAAGACAAAATCAGGGTTTTGGACGCATTAACTTACGCTGGAAACTACGAAAATCTTCGTTCACTTGGGAAGAAAATTGAGTTCATCAAGGGGGATATCACCAATCGAGGGCATCTTCGCCCGGCCTTAAAAGGGGTTGATGCGATTGTCCACTATGCGGCTGAAACGCATGCTGACAGGAGTGTTTTTGACCCCGGCAGTTTTTGGAGAACAAACGTAGAAGGAACTAAAATCCTACTTGAAGAGGCCCAAAAGGCAAAAGTTCCTCGTTTCCATCATATCAGTACTGATGAAGTGATGGGCGAACTCCCCCTTGACTCTAAGGAGCGCTTCACTGAAAAGACACCTTATGCTCCAAGACCTGACAATCCTTACGCTATCTCGAAAGCTGAAGCTGATAGGGTTGTAAGGGATTTTTACAAAGAAACGGGAATGTTTATTACAATTTCAAATTGTTCAAATAATTATGGCCCTTATCAATTTCCCGAAAAATATGTTCCTCTTTTGGTCACCAATCTTATTGACGGTTATAAGGCCCCGGTTCATGGGGATGGACGACACGTTCGAGACTGGATTCATACCGACGACCACGCCAGGGCTGTTGATTTAATTCTTCAAAAAGGCAAGCCCGGAGAAACTTATTTGATTGGGGCGGAAAACGATCGGCCCAACGCTTATGTAGCTGAAAGAATAGTTTATTTATCCGGCAAAGACGCTAGTTGGATTAAATACGTTCCCGACAGACATTCAAATGACAGACGCTACGCCATTGATGCGACCAAAATAATTGAAGACCTTGGTTGGAAGCCGGAAGTTTCAAGAGACAAATTCGACGACGGACTGAAAGAGACCATCGGCTGGTACAAAAAGAATGAGGATTGGTGGAGGCCGCTTCTTCAAAGAAGAGCCTTAATTTCAAATGGAGACAATAACGTTTTTGCTTATATGAGCTTGGACCGCGAAGTCGGTAAAACAAAACTTTCTTTTAATCCCGAAGAGACGATTGCAAAAGACGACAGAGCCAAAATAGTTCTCACGGAAAAGCTTTTGACCGAGGAAAACAAGAGAAGGTTTAATCTTATTAAAAACAAACTTAAAACTAAGAAATGGTATTTAAAGACGGAACTTTCCAAGAGAAAAGAATTATTGGCGCTGGCGAAAAATCATCGAGCCGCTGGATTTGTTGAGGACTTGGCCAACCGTCCGGATGTCATTGGGGATGAGAAACAATTGAAGCTAATCAAGTTGGAATATGCTCCCAAGAAATACCCGATTTACGGTATCGCCGCCTGGTTTGAGGTGGAAACGAGTGCGGGAGAAAAATGGGCCGAGGCGATTTATTCATGGGGAGTGGGACCCAAATCCGGAGTTCGGTTTCTGGTTCTTATCAGGCAAAAAGGGAAGATTTCACATCTGGCTCTTTTGAAGGATAACCGATTTCCCATGGGGGACAGAGTCTATGGTCTGGCGGGAGGATTTCCCAGACTTAACGAATCCGTTTTTGAGCTGATTTTAAGAAAGCTCAATGAAGATTTGGGGATTGACGTTAAAAGTGAATCGACCAAAATCGGCGAAATAATCAACCTTGGTCGTATCATGCCCGATGCCGGTATGACCAACAACCACCCGCTCATTTATGCAATAACCCTGGATGTTTCTGAAAAGATCTTTCCGCCAATTAGGGTGGGTGAGGCTTATGATTTTGAAGAAGACGTCGCCCTTTGGCCGGTTGAAAGATTGTCCGAGCTGGTCAATAAAGTTGACGATTCTTACTTCCTGGCGGCCTTAACCAGACTGACCCTTGGGGGCATCTCCAATATCAAGCTTTTCTAGGTTATAATAGCGTAAGACACTTCCTAATCTATGAGTAAAAAAACCTCCGAATATATCAAGACCACTTCAATTCCCGGCGTCTTAATTATCGAGCGCCCAATTTATCGGGACTTTAGGGGTTTTTTCCACGAAGTCTTCAGGTTAAATGAGCTGGAAGAGGCTTCGGGAATCAAATTTAACCCCGTTCAATGGAGCCACTCGATGAGCCTTCCCGGAGTCATTAGGGCCATCCATACCGAAAACTGGAACAAACTGATCTACCCCGTAGCCGGGACTCTTTTTGCGCCCATTGCGGACGTTCGGCCCGACAGCCCAACTTTTGGCAAGGTCGAAACTTTCGTCATCGATAATGCCAAAGACGATTCGACCCAGATGGCCATTTTCTTGCCCAAAGGGATGGGCAATTCCATTTGTGCGGCCGGGAAGGAGCCACTTCACTATCTTTATCTGATTGACGAGTATTGGGACGACAAAAAAGCCAGGGGCATTGCCTGGGACGACCCGGACCTGGCTATCAAGTGGCCCGTCAAAGACCCGATAATTTCCGAAAGGGATAAGGCAAATCCGAGATTAAGAGACCTCTTCCCCAAGAAGTTTAAATAAAGATGAACGATAAAATTCTGGTTTTTGGAGCGGACGGGCTGGTCGGCTCAAGGTTTACCGACCTCTACCACAAAGAGACCCCGACCATTACGCCCAAATCTGAGGAATTAGATATTACCAATAAAAAAGCGGTCGAGCTCTATTTCGAAACTTATAAAAACGAGTTTCATTCGGTTATAAATTTTGCCGCTTTCACCGACGTCGACGGGGCGGAGAAAGAAAAAGGCAACGAGAAGGGAGTCGTCTACCTGGTCAATGCCGTCGGTGCCCAAAACTTGGCGGAAGCCACAAAAGCCCTCGACAAATATTTTATTCATATCTCAACGGACTTTGTTTTTCCGGGGACGGAAGAAAATCCCGGTCCTTATCCCGAAGACGCAAGGCTTACCGAAAAGCCGGAAGAGCTAACCTGGTACGGTTGGACAAAACTCGTCGGGGAGAAAAGAGTCAGGCAAGTAAATAAAAATGCTTCAATCGTCAGAATTTCATATCCCTATCGAGCCCAGTTTGCCGGTAAATTAGACTTTGCCCGCAAGATTTTATCGCTTTATGACGAAGGCGGTCTTTACCCCATGTTTTCGGACCAAAAAATAACTCCGACCTTTATCGACGAGGCCGCGAAAATTATCTATTTACTTTTAGAGGAGAAAAAAGTGGGGATTTATCATATTGCCAGCCGCGATTTGACCACTCCTTTCGAGTTCGCGAGTTATCTCTTGGAAAAGGCCAGGGGGGCAAAAGGGGTGGTTAAAGAAGGTTCGATGAAAGAATCTCTTAAGGTTCCGGGTCGCCCGCCAAGGTCGCGACTCGGGGGACTGGCGAATGAAAAAACCAGAAAAGAGTTGGGGATTACTCTTATGACCTGGAAAGAGGCGGTTGATGAATTCGTCAGTCAGTTCAAAGGAGGTCCGGCCTAACCTTTTTTGTCTTTTTGAGGGCCATTTCTTTTCTCCACCTTTCAATTTCCTTGTGATTTCCCGAAAGTAAGACCTCCGGTACTTTCCAACCCTTATAATTTTCCGGCCTGGTATATTGGGGATATTCAAGGAGTTTTTCCGAGAAAGATTCAAGGTCAGTCGCTTCTTTCTTCTCTAAGACTCCCGGGAGGAGTCTGACGACGGCGTCGGTAACAACCATGGCCGGAATTTCCCCTCCGGTTAAGATATAATCTCCGATTGAAATAACTTCATCGACCAAATGTTCTTGGACCCGATGGTCAAAGCCTTCGTAGTGCCCGGCAATCAAAATCAGGTGTTCGGCCCGGCTAAGCTCCCTAGCCATACTTTGGGTAAACTTTTTACCCGTGGCGTCAAGAAGAATAACTTTTGTACTCTGATTGCCTTTCTTCAGCTCGGAGACTGCTTTTTCGATGATATCAACCCTCAAAATCATGCCCACACCGCCACCGTAGGATCGGTCGTCAACCGTTCTCCTCTCTCCCTCGCCCCAAGCCCTTAAGTCATGAATTTTTATTTCAACGAGCCCTTTATCCATTGCCCGTTTGACAATCGATTCCTCAAAAGGTCCGGTAAACATTTTGGGGAAAAGGGTTAAGATATCAATTTTCATCTGGAAGCTTGAAGTTTTTCCATTAACCACATACGGGCCAGGGTTGAGGCGTTTAGGCCCTTTTTTCTAGCCTCCTTTTTAAGTTTCTCTTTTAAGTTTTTTTGAACGCGCAAAACCAAAGTTTCGTCCCTGGGCTTTTCTACTTCCCAGACTATTTCCACATCTTCTGTCTCGTCTTCAAAGTCTGTTATAGAGTGTGTATCCCAAAATTTTGCCTCTTCGTCGAGACTTTTAAATTTAGGTATTCTACTTTTTATCTTCTTTTTCATACACTTTGTTCCTTTCCTTCTTACTAGAGTCTCTTGCAGTAATTAGATAGTAACTTCCTGATTTCTTTCGTTTAAGTGTTAAAGTGATTAATCTCTTTTCGCTCCTGCCGATTGCTAAATATCTGCTCTCGTAAGTACGTCTGTGATAAATGAGATTTTTTCCAGCTTCGATAATTTCTTCCGGTTTAACGTCGTGCTTTTTGATATGGGCTATATTCCACATATCAAATATTAGCTGTTCGACCTTTATTCTAGTCATATTGTATTACAGTGTTATACGGTTGTCAATGATTGCCTTTTTAAGCATCCTCGTATCAAAAGGTCCGGTAAACATTTTGGGGAAAAGGGTTAAGATATCTATTTTCATGTCCTTATTATACGAAATTTCGGGCAAGAAGTTGTTTTGATGGCATTTTTGTGATAAAACTCCTCTGTCATGCTTCGCAAGCTCAAAAAAACTTTAGCGAAAAGAAAGAAACTTATTTTGGCCCTAGGTATTTTGCTTGTTGTTTTTTTGATTGGCCGAAACCTTATTATTGGAAAGAATAAGGGGTTAACAAAGGAATCGGTAAAAAGGGGAACCGTGGCTCAGGAAATGGTTCTTTCCGGAGAAGTTAAAGCCATTCAAGATGCCAAGCTTTATTTCGCAATGCCGGGAGAACTTGCCTGGCTTGGGGTAAAAGAAGGAGATTTGGTCAAAAAAGGACAGGTGCTTGTCAGGCTTGATACAACCAATCTCTACGCCTCTTACGAGATGGCAACTTCCGACCTTCGATTGGCCCAGGCGGTACTGGACAGAGTCTACGACGAAGTCAAGGGGCACGAAACCGACGAAAGCTTCCTCTTAAGAGAAAAAAGAACCACGGCCGAAGTTACCAAAGACAAAGCATATAGGGCGTTAACTATCGCTGGGAAAAATCTGTCCAACGCCAGCCTACGTGCCCCGTTTGACGGTGTGATTGCAAATGTTACCTATCCTTTTCCGGGGATATATCTATTCAATACCAACTACATGATTCAAATTGTAAATCCCAGAACCTTTTATTTTGAGGTTGTCGCCGACCAGACTGAAGTTGTCGATTTAAAAGTTGGTCAAAAGGTTGGAATAAAACTCGACTCTTTTGATGAGGCGGTCGAAGGAATGGTGGAGTACATAAGTTTATCTCCGATAGAGGGTGAGGCAGGAGCAACCTACAAAGTAAAGATAAAAATAGATAGTTGGCCCTTTGATTTAAATAAAATAAAAGTGGGAATGACGGGGGATGCAAAATTTATACTCTCCGAGAGACAAAACGCATTGTATTTGCCGCCTAAGTTTGTTAATTCCGACCAGAAAGGAAAATACGTAAATCTCGGGAGAAAAAACAATAAAGTGTATATTGAGACAGGAATAGAGGGCGATGATAGGGTCGAGGTAAAAGGTAACATCAAAGAGGGCAATGTCGTCTATGATTAGACTCAGGAATGTATGCAAAAACTACCAACTAGGAGAAGAAATTGTTCCGGCAGTTTGTGAAGTCAATTTAGACATCAAAGAAAAAGAGTATATCGGAATCTTGGGCTCCTCGGGCTCCGGTAAATCCACACTGATGTATCTTATCGGTCTTCTGGAGACTCCGTCGTCCGGGAAGATTTATCTTGACGGAAAAGACATTTCAAAGCTTTCGGATTCCCAGCTTTCCGATTTAAGAAATCACTACATAGGTTTTGTTTTTCAGTCGTTCAATCTCATAAACCGCTATACGGTTTGGGAAAATGTGCTTCTTCCCACCAAGTATGTAAAAGGAAGACTTGATTTCGACCCCGAAAAGCGGGCCGAGGAACTCCTCAAAGAAACGGGGATCTACGAAAGAAGGAACTTTTTCCCCAATAAAATTTCCGGAGGCCAGCAACAAAGAGCGGCAATTGCCAGGGCCCTGATTATGAATCCGAAAATAGTTTTGGCGGATGAGCCAACGGGAAATCTTGACAGCAAAACCGGGGACGAAATTTTGAACCTATTGGAAAAACTAAACAAAGACATGGGAGTTACTTTGGTTTTGGTTACGCATGAGCCGAATGTTGCCGAAAGAACCAGAAGAAAAATATTCCTGAAGGATGGAAAGGTTACCCAAAAATATTTATAAATATGGGCAACGAACTAAATGATCTTATTAAGGCGGCCTACTCGGATTTCAAAAGAAACAAAGTCCGAACAGCTCTGACCTCTTTGGGGATAATGATTGGCGTCCTTTCGGTTGTGATGCTTATCGCTTTAGGACTGGGTTTGAAAAACTACATTCGGGAACAGTTTGAAAATTTGGGTACAAACCTTTTGGTTGTTCTTGCGGGCTCGGGTTTTTCGGGGGGAGGCGCTCAATCGTTTGGGCCCGGGTTGGTCTCTGGAATAAGGTTTGACGAAAAAGACGTCACCAAATTAAAAAGAATATCGGAGATTGATTATGTAGTTCCCGTCTTTTTTAAAAGTTCGGTAGCATCTTATAACGGGAAGAAAGAAACGGGATTTATATTTGGTACAACCGAAGAGATTTTCTCCCTTCTTAATCTGAAGGCCCAAAGCGGCTCGTTGTTATCAAAATCCGATATTCAGTCCGCTTCAAAAGACGTTGTCTTGGGAGCAAGCATCGCCGGAAAGCTTTTCGAAGACCCGTCCGCTGCGGAAAGCAAAATAATACGGCTGGAAAATCAACGTTTTAGAATTATAGGAATAGCTCAAAAAAAGGGCGACAATGAAATGGACAACGCTATTTTTATGTCATATAAAACCACATTCGGGAGTCTAAACCCAGACAAAGAATTCTTTACGATTTATTTGGGAGTTTCTTCCAAAGAAAATATTCCGATTGCAAAAAAGAAGGCGGAACAGGCTCTTTTGGAAAGATACGACGAGGACCAATTCTCCGTAACCGAGCAGGCGGAAATACTTTCCACGGTAAATCAGATATTCTCGGTGATTAACGCAGTTTTGGTATCAATAGGTTCAATTTCTCTTTTGGTTGGCGGGATAGGGATAATGAATATTATGTATGCGACGGTTACCGAAAGGACCAAAGAGGTAGGAATTAGACGAGCCATTGGTGCAACCCAGAAGGACATTTTGCTTCAATTCCTGACCGAATCCGTTCTGCTTTCTTTATTCGGCGGGCTGATGGGGCTTTTGCTGGCTTCTATAATTGTCCTTATAGTCAGGGCGTTCTTCCCGGTAGCAATAAACCTTTTTTCGGTACTGATCACAATAATTGTATCTTCATCGATAGGAATATTTTTCGGGGTATTTCCTGCCAGGCGCGCCGCCAAGCTCCCTCCGATTGAAGCCATAAGATATGAATAGTATTGGCTTTTTACTCTCAAGAAGCTATCATGAAATATATGGCTAAAGTCGTAATCGTAATTCCCACCTACAACGAGAGGGAAAATACAGAAAAGATGATAGAGGCTCTTGCCCAGGAGCTTCCCAAAATCAAAAACCACGAAGTGCACGTACTCTATGTCGACGATACTTCTCCGGATAAAACCTACGAAGTGGTCAGAGAAAAAGGCGAAAAATATCCATGGCTCCATCTTCTTTTAAATGCCGAGAAAAAAGGTCTGGGTGTTGCTTACGCAAAGGGCTTTGCCTTTGCGATGGATAAACTTGGAGCAGACTATGTCATGGAGTTTGACGCTGATTTCCAGCACAGACCCGACGAGATTAAAAAGCTTGTGGCAAAAATAGACGAGGGCTACGAATACATCATCGGCTCCCGCTATATTCCGGGGGGCTCGATTCCTAAGGAGTGGGGATTTAGCAGAAAGTTCTTAAGCGTTATCGGAAATTTAGTAGCCAGAGTCGGTCTTTTGATGCCGAAGGTCCACGACTTAACGACTGGATTTAAACTGACCAAATCAAGCGTTATGAAAAAGATTGACCTTGACCATCTTTATTCAAACAGTTTTGCCTATAAGGTTCAAATTCTTGGTCAGGCCATACAAGGGGGGGCAAAGTGGGCAGAAGTCCCCATCACTTTCATGGCCAGAACCAAAGGAGAAAGCAAAATTATCAAAAACGAAATGGTAGAAACTCTGAAGGTTATCTTTTTAGTTCAGATACATAATCCAAAAATCTTAAGATTTATTAAATTTGGTACAGTCGGGTTCTTGGGATTTGTCGTCAATTTTGTTTTCTTAAGAGTCTTTCGGGGGTTGGGTTTTTCGGAAACTCTCTCTTGGTTTTTTTCGACGGAGCTGGCGATTATCAATAATTACGCACTAAATAACATTTGGACCTTTAAGGAAGCAAAAATTGCCGGGCTAACTAAAACAGTAGTCAAATTTATACAGTTCAATGCAACATCGGCTGGAGCTTTAGCAATTCAATCGATTTTTGGGCCCCTTGGCGTTAGACTTGTCGGCACCCAATATGACTATTTGGTTTTAGCCGTCGTAGTCGTCTTTATGGTTCTTCCTTATAACTACGTCATGTATAACCTGATAATTTGGAGGACCTGGAAGTTTCCTCTTCTCGATAAGCTTCTTGCCAAAAAGCAAGCCTGATAGTTTTTTAAAGGAACACCCCTCTACAATGAGAAAGCCAAAACAAAAAATGAAAGAAGGAGTCAGTCCGAAGGAAGCGGTTCTGGAGTTTGAAAGATTTATCGTTTCGGAATATTTAAGATACGGCTCCGTCGACGAGATTCTGAGAGCCAATAGGTTCAAGAATTTAGGGGTCTCTTATCCGGGCATTTACCATATCCTCAAGAGGTGGGGAGTAGTCCGTTCTCTGGGAAGGTCGAGCCTGCCTCTAACCGAAACGCTTGAACTGCTGGTAAGGGCCATCGAGGGCAAAATTCCCATCCAAACCCTTTATAGGGGAATGCCCCCGAGTTTCCGGCCCAGGCTGGCAACCGTCCACCGGGTCTATAACGAAACAAAAAAGCTGGTCAAGCAAGAAGTAGAGATCAAGGAGAGGAAGAATATAAGAAGGGTAGGAACGGCCCTGGTCATTACTCCGGGCTGGGACAGTCGCCAAATTCTGGTTGCCAGGGACGTTTCCCCGGCCAGAGGAGATGTCGGCAAACCCCACGGTTCTTTGTCCCTGCCCATGGGTTTTTCGAAAATGGGGGAGAGGGAGAAAGCCATCTTAAGGGTTCTTCAGCAGGAGGTCTTTACCGGCAAGTTTCTTGAAAGCCCGGCCGAATTCAATAAAAAAGCCTCAGGGCTTATTGACGGTTCGGAGCCGTTCATGTTTATTGATATCGCGGACGTCAGGGTGGCCGTTTATCATCTAGTCCTTCCTCCGGAGCTTTCGTCTCAGGACAACTTCTCCAGTTTCAAACTCAAAGGCTTTAAGTTTGTTGATGCCGAAGAATTACTACACCCAGACGACGGGGTTTTACTAAGACGGGGAATGAAGGAAATTGCCCAAGGTTACAAAGAATACGGGGTAAGGTTGGCCGAAGAGTTAGAGCCCCAACCCTTTTACGTAGACTCTTTTTTTAACCAGAGGGTTGCTCTTCTTGTTGCAGACCAAGAATCGGTCTAAATTTGCGCCCGTAGATGATTAGCCCCCGCTTGGGATCGCCGGAAATCTTCAATTTCCTGGTCACTTCCTCAACGAGCATTCCTATCCAGACCTTATCGCGCCTGACCGACCTTATTTCTCCGTCTATCTCTTTCGGCACCCATTCCTCTTCCAAATCCGTCAACATCGCCGTCGTCAGCGGTCCCTCTTCGAGCCTAACAAGTGCCTCCGTGTAAGGGGTTTGGTCTTGAAATTCTTCTGTCGCCGCCTCAGCGGAAACGACCGTAAAAGAATAGACTTCACCCCGGCCGCTAAACTGGTAAGCCTCTTCTTTGAGTACGCGTGGGGTAAGCTCTAAGCTCATCTTGTCGGCTATTTTAACCCGAGGAGGCAGGAATGTCTATCTCGCCGTGGATTGAAATAGGAATAGCCAATTCTTCTCTTTCGAAAGACTCTGCCTGGTAAATTATTCTTCCTTCAAGGGGGTTTTCGTCATGGCGGTGGCCGTTAGACCGCGGTTCAACCCAATTTGAGCTCCATCCTAGTCTAAATTCGACCCTACCGTCTTTGAATTCTCTTCGAAAACCACTAGGAGGACG
>Ga0209318_1001705_pt1 | contig 12743 bp, 15 predicted proteins | sample RifGroE1_FD_183999 | JGI IMG/M metagenome (GOLD analysis project Ga0209318, IMG submission 183999) | Groundwater microbial communities from Rifle, Colorado, USA - Groundwater E1 (SPAdes) (version 2) | ecosystem: Environmental > Aquatic > Deep subsurface > Groundwater | place: Rifle, Colorado...
ATCGAGATTGCCACAGATGCAGAAATGACAGAAGGAACGGCAACGGATAAAGCGATAACCCCTGCGAATGCAAAGGTTGAATTAGACAAAAAAGCTAAGGTTGTATCTGGGTCATATTCCGGAAATGAAACAGCAAGAACGATAAGTTTAGCATTTACTCCTAAATTTTTCATGTTAACAAGATCTACTAATGCTGATTTGTTTTTTTGTAATACTACATCTTTTACAATAAAAGTAGCTAATGGTGGGACAGTTACGAAAGATACTGGATGTAAAATTACAACTAATGGCATTTCTTTAAGTGCAACAACAGAAGCTAACTCAAATTCGAACACATATTATTACACTATTACTGGTTAAGGGGGTTTAAGATGTATACAATAATTAATAAATACACAGGGCAAGAAAAAAGAACTCACGAAATGTTTAGATGCTCAAATATTTTTCCTGATTTAGTGCTAGAGGAAAACGAGCGAGTGGTTTTTGTCCCTAATGAACTGATTGAACAATTAAATGATGCTTATGAATGCATCATTGCGGTTGACGAAGAAGGAACAGCAACAGAAGTCACTATAACCAAAACAATAGAACAGTGGCGACAAGAAAACCTTACATTATCTGATGCCCAGGCAGCCAAAATTTCCGAAATTGCTGCTGCTTATCAAGCCGAACTCACAGCAGGATTCAGCTCTTTGGCTACAGGCGCGCCACAGCAATTCGCCTATGCGCAAAAAGATCAGGATAAATTTTTGAAGTTGGCCTTAATGGTAGCAAAGAATAAGATCCCTTTCCCATATCCGATACCTAACAAGGATGGACTTCCTGTCCCCCATACGGCAGTGCAATATGAGGAATTAGAGACTGACATAATGAATTTTGAGCAAGCACTACAGACAAAGTTGGTGTTACTGACTGCCCCTGCTCCTGTTGGTAGTATCATGAATGCCGAGACTGTTAAGGATGTACAAGCGATAGTATGGTAGGGAGATATTTTTATCGCATACTATTAGCTATAGATCAACTATTCAACGCAATCCTTGGAGGGGATGAGGACGAGACAATTTCATCTCGAATGGGTAAGCATGTTGTAAAGAAGGACAGTCACCTTTGTAAATTTATTTGTAAGATACTGAACAAAATCGACCCAAACCACTGCATTGACGCGATTGAAAAAGATGAAGGATTACCGATGTAATTAATGTAAATATGATTCATGAGTTTGAATTTTGACAATAAATATAGTCGAGGTGGTATTGTGGAAAAGACAGAACATAAATGGCTTGCATTATTCGTGGGCGTCCCATTAATTATAGTGCTAATAGGCTATTTCGTGTATTTTGGTTTACTTTACAAGGATTTACCAATCTAATGTCGAATCCCTTCTTACTGAGTTGGAAGGGATGGATCATTTTGGACGTGAATCAGCTTGCTATCCAATTAAATAATTTAATTGAAACTGTAAAGTTAATTGATAGTAATGTAAAGTTTAATATTCAGATGCAGTGGGCAGTGTTTGCTTTTGTAATTGCATCAACTGGAGCGGCATTATATTTTTTAGCGAAGTCATGGTTTCATACAGTAATGGAAACGAAGGAAAAGGAAATCTATGAACGATTGCGGAAAGATTTAACGGACAAAACTTCCGGGATGTTGGTATGTGTATCTGGATTTTATCACGGAAACGGAACTGAAGGCAGGAGGATATCTGTTGGGTTAAAGCCTGTCATATGCATTATAACTAATTATAACAACCAAACGGATATTGTTTCGGATTTTTTTGATACTGGGTTTATTGTATCTGGTCAAGGGAACAAAATATTTAATGCTAATGGTGTTGTGTATGATTATAAATTGATTGGCACTATTGCACAGTAGACGAATTATGCGCAGTAAGATGTTTTTAAAGAGAGTGAATTAAATCACTCTCTTTATCATTAATAATCATATGAAATTTTAGTTTTATGAGGATATTTATGAGATATTTTATTGCAAAACAAAATAGACTGGAAGCCGTTGCCACAACCTCCAGTCAGACCGTAGTATATAGCACATCCTACAAACATGCTTCAATTATTATTACGTCTGGGAGTTGGGATATCAGGGGGTTTGGGCGACTAGATTAGAATTTATGTATAATTTAATAATTTATTTTTGTATTTAAGAGGTGGTTTTGTAATCATCTCTTTTTAATTTGTCATTGTTTTAAAGCGAGGTGAAATATGGATATTTCTAGACGTAATTTTCTTAAACTTTCATGTCTTTCTACTATTGCTTTTGCAACTGGTTTAGGATTTGATACTAAAATTGCAGATGCAACACAATCTGAAATTTTTCAAAGATACTCTCTTGGAGATATGGGAAATATACAAGACAAACCGGATGATAGAGATTTTAGTACATTAGCTATATTCCCACATGACACAAAACTACCATCTAAAGTTTCATGGAAAGATAAAGTTCCAATGATTTTAGATCAAGGCGGTTATGGAATTTGTGTTGGTGCAGCAGGTACAGCGATGAAAAATATTCAAGAAACAATTCAAGGTGATTGCCCAATACATGGATTTAGTCCAGTTTATCTTTATACTTTATGTAAAAAACTTGATGGAGACAAAAACAATAAAAATTGGGGAACATATTCAAGATCAGCCGTAAAAGTTTTATGCTCCAAAGGTATTTTGCCATATGTTGAAATTCCTACTTCTTACTTAAAAGATAATAATAGAAAATTACCAACTATTACAAATGAACAAATAAAAAATGCTACCCGCAATAAATGTAAATCTTATGCAAGTGTTCCTATAGCTATTGAATCCTTAAAAAAATCACTTACTCATGGGGCAATTCTAGGAAGTTTAAATGTCTACGAATCTTTTTGGGAACCAGAACAAGGAGGATATATCAGAAAACCCGAAGGACATTTTTATGGAGGCCATTGTATTTGTATTACAGGATTTGACGATAAAATGGAATATACATACGAAAATGGCGAAAAAGAAGTTGGTTTTGTAGAAATTGTAAATTCATGGAGTGACAATTGGGGAAATAATGGGTTTGCATACGTCCCATACTCTTCACTAAATAAGGGATATGGTCTTTGGTATGCGTTTTGGAGCACTATTGATGATACAACACAAATAAGAAAATTATGGAGAGTTCAAAGTGGATCATTTACAAATAAAGAAGATGCTCAAATTCATCAAATTGCATTGAAAAAGAAAAAGTTGCCAACATGTTTAGAATATGTTGATACATTTGACGGATTAGAGATAAGAGTTCAAATCAGAACTTATACAAGTGAAAAGAGTTGTAATGATTATTCTGAGAGATTGTTAGAAAAAGGGATAGAAAACTTTGTTGTTTATTATTAAGGAAGATATGTAGATAAATAAAATTAACTATAGGAGATGAAAACAATATGAGCAATAAAGCAGTGGTTATTGATCCAGGTCATGGAGGTAGAGATCCTGGGGCATTGGGAAAAACAACACAAGAAAAGAACAATAATCTCACTTTAGGATTAAAAGTTGGTAAAATACTTCAAAATCACAATGTAACAGTAAATTATACAAGAGCAACAGATAAAGATTTCTGTTCTGATGGATTCGATGTTGGGTTAGATCTTCAGAATCGTATTGCAATTGCAAAGCAATATAGTCCTGATGTGTTTATTTCCTTGCACAACAACTCCTTCAACAAACAGGCAAAAGGAATCGAATGTCATTGTTACAAATTTGGTGGTTCAGATGAGAAACTAAGTAAAAGTATTCAAAATAATATGGTTTCTGCTTTAAATATGATGATAGATAGAAAAGTTAAAGCAAGTAATTTTTATGTATTAAGGAAATTTAATGGGACAAATACAGATGCTTGTTTGGTTGAATATGGATTTATTGATTCTGAAGAAGATGTAATTTTAACAAATATGGATATTACTAGTGTTGCTATAAGTAAGGGGATATTAGAGCATTTGGGTATTCAATATGTTGAACATTTTACAACTACTATCCTATTAACTGTACAATCAATAAATAATAATCAAGGAGATGATAATGTGTTAGAAAAAGCAGTTCTTTTATATTCAAAAGATGATTATTTCGCTGGAGGTGATGTGGCACTCAAATATAATTGTGCTATTTTTATTCGTCCTGCTGATAAATCATGTCCACAAGAAGCATTCTCTGCTAAGAAATTAATCGTGGTAGGTGGCAGTTCTGTGAAACATCCCAATGAGGTTTTGTTAAGTGGAAATAATAAATTTGACACATGTGCTGAAGTTAATAAGTTTTTGAAATAAAATAAATGACAATTAGAGATATAATTAATTTTATACCTCTTTACTATCATCATCATTTAATCAATATTTAGTTAATATATGTATATCGCAGTCTACAGAATTATTGCCCGATTCTGAGACTGCTCTGTTTGCAATATTGTGAGTATTGCATCCATTGACGTATTATAACACACAAAATAAAGGAGGGCAAGTATTAATTATGGAGAAGGAGTTGATTTTGAAAATGGGTGAGAATGAAGATAAAGAAGTTCAAAAAGCAATTGATTCTGCTCTTATGAGTAAACGCATTACAGATTTGGAAAGATGGAAAGATGTGTTTGAAAAATCGTCTCAAGAAAAAATTGAACGTATGCAAGAAGAAAATAAAAAAGAAAGAATTTTATTTGAAGAGAAATTAGATAAGTTTATGGAGAATCTTACAAAACAGATTTCAGAATTGACTACTCAGTTAAATAATCAAAAAACAAATTGGATGAGTAAAGCTCCTTGGTGGTTAACAACTTTAATAACTGGATTGGTGAGTACAGTTGTATATCTTATAGCAAAAAAATAAAAAAATTAAGGAGATGTATTTATATGATGGATTTAATTGGTCAACAGAGCCTTCTATTGGGTGGTAGTCTTTTGATTTTAGTAATCGTGAATATCGTGTTGGGGTCAATTTCTGGGTTATTTAAACAACAATTTGATAAAACAAAATTCTTTCAGGGAATTTGCAAAGGATCAATTATTGTGTTTGCTTTTATTTTGATTTTAATTGTTGGAAGGTTGAATTCAGGTATTTTGATCATACAAGTAAATGACCAGAATCTTGATTTAGCTACTGCAACTCAAATGCTTATGACTACGAGCTATGCTTGGTATGGGTTGGAAATTTATAAAAAGATGACTGGATTGCTTAGTGGTAAATATAAAGCAGATGAAACAAAAGATAGTGTTGAGTAGTAATTAGTGATACATTTTTATACTGTAGTGATTGGCATTGTGTTGTTTTCAGTATACATATTATATCTAGCTATCAATAGTAAATAAAATAAATAGTTGTCAATAAGATACGATCAAAGTTAGTTTTGATCGTATTATTTAGGTTTGAAAAAGTAAAATGGTTTGTGATAAGGGGTTGAGAGATTATCATTTTTGTGATGGTCTCTCTTTTATTATGTTTATTTTTAATTAGAACTACTTAGAGAGTAGTGAAAACTATTCTAATACTTCACTTCTTTTATCTTATTTATTAGTAAGAAACTACTTAGAGAAAAGTTAGGATTATGTTCTGACTTTTCTCTAAGTAGTTTTTGTTTTGTAGATAATTATTCGCAGTGATTATTTATAAATAGAAGATTACTAATAAAAAAGAAAGAAGTGATAAAAATGGAAAATGAATTAGTATTGGTTGAATCAAAAACAATGAGAGATAAAATGGTAGTTAAAGTAACAGATGAACGAGTAGATGAAATATTTAACAAAGTAAAGGGATTAGTTTTACTTCCTAATAATATGCACGTTACAGTAGATATGATTGCCAATTATTATGAAGTTGATAAGGATGCAATTGAATGGCATATCAGAAATAATAGAGATGAACTAAATTCTGATGGAATGAAGGTTTTGAAAGGGAAAGAACTCTCTGAGTTTAAAACGGAGAGTCAAATTGAATCAAGGGCAGGGTCTTTAACTATTATTCCTCGTAGAGCCATACTTCGTATAGGTACTTTATTGAGAGATAGTGCCGTTGCCAAACAAATAAGAACATATTTGTTAGACGTTGAAGAAAATACAAAAGTAGAAGATAAACTTATAGCATTAACGCAAGAAAGTAATAACTCGATAACACTCTTAGTAAATGATATGCAATTATTAAAAGAAAGTAATGAGATTTTAAAACATGATAATAGTGTAATTATTACAGACAATGAGGAATTAAAACATAATATAAACATGTTAATTGTAAAAGTTGATGAATTATTAGAACAACCATTATTCAAGATACACTCAAACTCTAGTAGACTATATGATATGCTTATTGTAAATGATTTTCTTATAGCAATGGAATCATTAGGAGTTAAAAATACATATAGTAACAATTATACTTTATTTAATAAAGAATTTGAAAATTGGACTGGTACTACTTTTGTAAATAATAAAATAAATAAAAAGCAATATTGGATTTCTTATTTTGGTATTGAATCAATAAAACAATTCATAGTTGGAATAAAGCAAGGTATTATAGTTAAAAATGAAAATGGATATTGGGTAAGTAAAGCTGGAATTTATAGCAATAAAGTTGAATGGAAAAAGATATTAAATTCATTTGATAATAAATGTGCTTATTGTAACAGTGAAGAAATAATATTGGCAGAACATATTGTGCCACAAAGTAGTGAAGGTAGCACTGATTGCATCCATAATCTGATCCCAAGTTGTACTATTTGCAATGATAGAAAGGGGACTATGGATATGAAATCTTGGATAGAACTAAAAAGAAAAGAAGGAATGACAGACGAACAATATGAGAAGATTAGAGACCATTGGAGGAAATATCATATCGTTTTAGATTTGGATATTTAGAAATCAATAGATAATTAAAAAATAAAATAATATCTCAATAGAAATTGAGGCATTTCATTAATTTGAAGTGCCTTTTGTTTGTGCTGAGATATTGCACAAATAGCAGGGATAGGATAGGCCATCCGAAAGAATGTAATCCTTAACATTTTTCCTGCTTTTTTAGATTTTAAGGAAACAAATAAAATATTAAAGGAGATGTTTAAAAAATGGAAATCAAATAGTAACAACGAGAGCAAGTGTATCGGGCAAAGCGTTGCCCTCTTCTAAATATTTCGCTGACGCTCAATATTTAGGATATATTATTTAATTTATTTTAATAAAAATTAAGGTGGTGTTAATAAAATTGTCAAAATACATAAAAACAAATGATAATCAAATTATTAATAAAGAAACTGGAGAAATAATAGAAGAACAAGAAAATCAATTTGAAAGAAAATTAAAACATAGAGTATCGCAAGTGATTAAAGATTTAGTTTAGAAAACATAAAACAAAGGAGGACATTTAATTATGGAAGTTTTATTTAGGTATAGTGATTCTAATTTTTGTGCTTATTTAAATTATCTTGGATTTGAATATATTGGATTTGATATTGTAGAAAAACGTGGTAATAAACCAAAAGTGTTTTTACATTTTGAAGGAGATAAAGAAGAATTTATTAAAATTTATCAAAATTATCAATCTAATAATATTTCAATTAATCTTATAGAATTTGGTAAAAGTAAAAATAGTATTCTCAAAATTGTTCGAGAACACTTGGGAAACTATTTAAGAAGTAAGAAGTAAATAAAATTTTAGGAGGCATTTAATTATGCAAGTAAACTTTAGGTATAGTGATACTAATTTTATCTCTTATCTTATTACTTTAGGATACAAATATAATAAAATCGAAATCACTAAAGATAAAAATAATAAACTAAAAGTATTTATTCATTTTAAGGGAGAAAAAGAAGAATTAATAAATTTACATAATAATTTTATTAATGATAATGCAAACATTAATGTTTTATCATTCTCAAAAAATAGAAAACAAATCTCAAAGACAATTAGAGAGGAAATAGTGAAGTACGAGGCAACCCAACCTGAGAAGAACGGGGTTACGGGTAATAACTAAGAAGGACAAACGCCTGAAAGTGTTGATATAGTCTTAGTTTTTTAATATTAATATGCATTATTAGGTCTTAATTCGGCATCTACATACCGACTTGCTGTAAAGCTTGTAGGAGTAGGTGTTTTTATTAACCCAAAAAGGAGGGCATTTAAATATGTCAGAAATGATTAATTTTGTTGAAAAACTAAATAGTGAATTTGTAAGTATGGTAGGTGGGTCTTATGTATCCACTAGAACTGGTGAAATATTTACAAAAAATGAATTAGACAAACTTGTAAAAAGCAAAGTTGAAGCATTCAATATTGAAAGATTTAAAGAATCTGTTGCTTGTGGAGTACCACTTGATCAGATTTTAATGAAAAAGAAACCACCTAAGAAAGAGACAAAAACAACATACGAAGGTGGAGATTTTAATATTGTATATCGTTTTAAATTAGAGGAGTTGTTAAATATGAAATTGGAAGTCAATGAAAAACTTGTATATTACATATTAAGAGATTTTACTGTCTTCCCTTCTAATTCTATTATGATAAATGATAAAGTACCTACATTCGAAGAATTAGAAGCTATTGTTGGATTGAAAGAAAGAACAATAAGAAAAGCTGTAAAAAATCTTGAGATTAAAGGGTTGTTTAAATTAAAACAGTCTGGACATAAAAAAGTGATATATGTGAATCCATCTTATTATGCAACAGGTAAGAATTTAGATATTGATACAGTGAAGATGTTTGATTTGATGTAATGGTTTATAAACAATAAATAATTATAAGGAGGTTCATTTAAATATGGATAAATTAATGGGTATATATAAAATAGCAAACATACTAAATAATAAAGTATATATAGGTAGCTCTAATAATATTTACTCTCGATTTAAAGATCATAAGACATTATTAAGAAATAATAAGCACCATTCTAACCATCTCCAAAATGCTTGGAATAAGTATGGTGAAGAAAATTTTGAATTTAATATAGTAGAAGAAATTGAAGACAAACAATTATTAAGGAAGAAAGAATTAGAATATTCATTAAAATATTCTTCTTTAAACCCTAAATATGGGTATAATATTGCTCCTATTTTAGAACAAAATACTTACATTCTAAATAATAAGGATTCTTATGTTTTTACTTGGAGAGATATAGTTGCTTATAAAAATATAAGAATGGATAATAAGCTAAATATCTTTGAAAAAGCATTTCTTTATACTATTGCCCCTTTGATAGACCCCTCTTCTAACGCTATTATATATAAAAAAGAATATCCTATTTCTGATACACTTGCTCAATTATCAAGTATGAGTTGTAGAAAAATATATCAAGTTATTCAAAGTTTAGAGAATAAGGGATTAGTCAAACGTGTAAAGAAAGGTTTTTCAAATATTTTATATGTAAATCCCCATTATTTACGAATAAGACATCTTACAAATATGGAAAAAGAAGATATGTTTAATGTAGTAAAAGACGTAGTTGGAGAAATGTTCTAAAGAGATATAAAGATGGATTACACAAGAAAATATTTGTTAATCCTCACTATATGTGTGCAGGAGCGATTATTGAAGGTGAAATACCTTCTTATTTTGTGTCCGAAATAGAAGAAGAAACTATGGAATTATTTGATACTGAATAAATAAATTTGAGGAGGTCATTTAATTATGAGTATGGGAATTTATAAAATAGAAAATATGACTAATGGAAAGATTTACATAGGTAGTTCTAAAAATATAGAGAATAGATGGAGTCAGCATAGAAGTTTACTAAAATCAGGAAAACACCACTCACAGCATTTGCAACATGCGTGGGATAGATATAATGAAAGTAATTTTAAATTTAATATTGTTGAAGATGTAATTATGCAAGAAGATTTATTCACAAGAGAGCAATATTGGATGGATACTTTACAATGTTATAATCCAAAAAATGGTTATAATATTTCGCTATTAGCCAATGCTTGTTTGATGAATGATAATTATGATTTTAAAGAAATTATACAAGAAGAAAATGAATTAGAAAATAAATATAAAATAATGTATATGATTATAAATAAGCAAAACGAAGAATTGATTTATAGAGGTGTACAGGATAGAGATCCAGTTGAGCATATGTTTAACGACTTTATATATTATCTATATAGATATTTTGAGAGTATTGATTTTGAATCTTTTGATGAAATAACATTATATACAGATAAAGGTAATTTAACTATGAAAGATTTCCAAGGAATAAATATAGATATATGCAAAGACAGTATTTATAAATTAAACTTCAAAAAAGTTATTATTGAAAATGACCATGGAGGACAAAGAGAAGTTTTTTATAAGAGTAACTTTGAGTTTTATGAAATAAAAGAAAGTAAAGATGGTTATATGGCAATTAGGGTTTATGACGGTTTCGATGTAATAAATTATATACTTGAATAAAAATAAGAAATATTATACAGAATTGCAATTACAAAATATAACTAATTGGATGATAGGCGTTCAGATGAAAATAGGTTACATAACACTTTGTGGGAAATGTCACGAGGATTTACATGGATAATTTAATATATAAATTCTACAATATTAATAACGAGTTATTATATGTAGGAATAACAAATAATATGAAAATTAGATTAAAGCAACATAAACAAGATAAAGATTGGTTTGAAGAAATTAATAAAATAAATATCAGTGAAAAAATGACTAGAAACGAAGCTCATATTTATGAAATATATTATATTTCTAACGAAAAACCAAAATATAATATAGACTATATTAATGGTGGAAAGGTAAATTTCGCAATAGATATATTAATTTTTAAAGAATATAAAAAAGAAAAGAGAAAAAAGATCAACATTGATATTGTTTTAGGGATGTATAATTCAGGAAAAACAATAGAAGATATTGCTACGGAATTAAAATATTCTCCTGAATATATTACTCAAAATTTAAGATCAAGGTTAATAGAATTAGGAGATATAAAACCAAATCGTAGAAATAGTCAAAATGAAAGAACCGAAATATTTGTTACTTGTCTTAGAGTATTATCCAATAAAAAGTATTTTACAAGAAGTGATATTATAAATAGATTTTCAATTGATTATGACTGTGCCGAAGAAACATCTAAAATGTATTATAAAGATGAATTTAATGTTTTACTTGATGGAGAATTAGAGAAATTAGGATTGAGGAGAATTAGAGCAAATAAAGAAATAAAGGAACGATTTGGGATGACTGGAGACGGTTATCCTTTTATTATTTGTGAGAGTAATTCTTAGATGTTTTTAAAAAACAATAAATAAAAAAGGAAAGAAATTGGCGTGTACATCACCATATCTTTCCAAAAGCAGAATAAGAGACGATAGAAACTCGAAGCACTTAATTGGAACTCGTGCTTGTTTATTTTATCATGTTTGTGGGTTTGTGTAAAGGTTTTAGGATTTGGAGGTTTGTTTTGATTTAGTTGGTTGGTGGTAATTTATAAAAATAATATTTTTGGTTATCTAGTGGTTTAGGCCAAATTGCTAGATGTAATTAAGACTCTGCACTATTATTGCGGAGTCTTTTTGTTGTTTTTAAATTGTAAATGAAATGTAATTGATATGGTTTTCTAATTTAGTTGCAACTGGATTAGATGTAATTAATAGACTTTGTGCTACTACACAGAGTCTATTCCCATTTTTATCTTTTTAGTAGAAAGGAATGATATATTGTGTTAATTAGCAAAACAGTCGAGGTATTACTATCAGGAACAAACATAGAATATTTTGAAAACAAAGATTATAAAATACCTAGAAGGGTGGATAAACAAGGTAGAACAAATGTTAAACGAGGTACAAAAATAACAGTAAGAACAGAAGATTTACCTGATAATTCGGATGTATTAGTTGCTGTTCAATGTGATCTAAGTGGAATAGTTTATGATAATATAAAATGGTATACTTACAAAAAACATGTAAAAGAAGATGGAAAATATTATCATAAAATATATACAGAAAAGAAGAAAAATAAAAAACGTTATGTGAGAGGTTTGTCTTTTTATGATTGGTGTTACAAATATTTATCTAAAAAATTAGCTGATTGGATAATATCTAGATGGGATTATGAGTTAAATGTTGATAGAGACGGTAATTCTGTAAGTCCTAAAGATGTTGGAAGAGGTTCTGATGGGTTTAATAAGGATAAAAGAGGTTATTGGTTTAAGTGTTTAGATCATCCAGAACATGGATCTGAGTTAAAGAATATTGGAAGATTTACTAATAATTTTAAAGGTTTTATGGGAAGTATAGAATGTATTCAATGTAACTGCATCGCATTAACGCATCCTCACTTGGTAAGATATTTAGTGAATAAAGAAGACGGTTATAAATATTCAATGGGTTCAAGTGAATATGTTTTTATAAAATGTCCAGACTGTGGATTTGAAAAAGAAATAAGACTTACTGATCTTGTTAGATATAATTTCTCATGCAAGATTTGTTCAGATCAAATTCCGTATAGTGAAAAATTTACAGCAAATTTATTAAGACAATTATTAAAACAAGATTTTATAATACAATTAACAAGAAAATATAAAAAATGGTGCGGAAAATATAAATATGATTTTTATACAAATACAGATAATATAAATTGTATTATAGAAACACATGGGCAACAACACTATGACCAAACTTCTGGTAAATGGGGTACTTTAGAAGAAATACAACAAAATGATAAAGACAAAGAAGAATTAGCAAAATCAAATAATATAGAAAATTACATAGTTATAGATTGTAGAAAAAGTGAGTTGGA